>Ga0206942_1135_pt1 | contig 22010 bp, 17 predicted proteins | sample Alteio_BWOrgHeat_6_FD_153253 | JGI IMG/M metagenome (GOLD analysis project Ga0206942, IMG submission 153253) | Enriched cells from forest soil in Barre Woods Harvard Forest LTER site, Petersham, Massachusetts, United States -... | ecosystem: Environmental > Terrestrial > Soil > Temperate forest > O... | reverse complement strand
ACGAAAATTCATTATTATCGCAATTAGATAAAGCATTGCAAAACGGCGATGAAGTTTTTAATATGAGCGGCGGCGAACAAACAAGAGATTATCTACCTGTTTCAGTAGTTGCTGAATACCTTGTGCGGATTGCATTACAAACAAGTATTGACGGCATTATAAATTGTTGCAGTGGTGTTCCAATTACAATAAAAGAATTCGTTGAACAATATTTAAAATCAGTTGGTAAAACCATAAGGCTTAATCCTGGCTATTATCCATATACTGATTATGAGCCTATGCATTTTTGGGGCTCTACAGAAAAATTGAATAGAGCATTAGCAGAAAAATAACATCTTTGCCTCAATGCGTTTCAGTTTTATTTTACCTGTTAGAAATGGTGGTGAATACATAAAAGAATGTGTTCAATCCATACTTGAGCAAACACTTAATGATTTTAATCTGATTATTCTTGAAAACAAAAGCACTGACGGTACTGCTGAATGGTTACAAACATTAAATGATGAACGCATTATTGTTATTCCATCCGAAACATCATTGAGCATTGAAGAGAATTGGGCGAGGATTGTAGACATTCCAAAGAATGAATTCATAACTATTACCGGTCACGATGATTTGTTTAACACAAACTATCTGCAGGTGATGAATGATTTAATCAATCAACATCCTGATGCAAGTTTGTATCAAACGCATTTCAGGTTTATTGATGCAAATGGAAATTTTTTAAAGCACTGCAGGCCGATGGATGAAAAGCAAACTGCTGCTGAATTTTTGCATTCGCTTTTTATTGACTCCATTGATACGATGGGAACGGGATATATGATGCGTTCGAAGGATTATAATGCTGTTGATGGTATTCCTTCTTATCCGAATCTTTTATTTGCCGATCATACGTTATGGATAAAACTTACTGCGTTCAGTTATAAGGCCACAATTTTAAATGAAAGTTTTTTATACAGGTTACATGAAAATCTTTCCAAAAAATCCGATGCTGTTCGCTATATAAATGCGTTTTATAATTACATGGATTTTTTGATTGAATTAAAAAAAACGCATTCAGAAATTTCAGTAACAATTGAAGAATATATTACATCATATATTCTATATTACTGCAGGTCTTTATCACATCGTTTACTAAAAACACCAATACAACAAAGAAGAGGCATGACTGTTTCAGGCTTTATAAATAACTGCATTAAATATAATGATCTGCTTACCGGTAAAACAAAGAAATTACCATTAAAACAATTCAACATTCGCTTTGCAAAAATTATTGATGATAATATAATGCTGAGAAAATTATACCTGCTGTTCAGAAAATTTTATCAAAAGCCAATCTATTCTTAAGCAGTAAACTTATTTTTATTTTTTAAATCGGCAAGATCAGACTGCATCATTTCTTCCACAAGCATTTTCAAATTGTACTTAGGTTGCCATCCTAATTTTTCTTTTGCCTTGGTTGCATTACCAATTAAATAATCAACTTCAGCTGCCCTGAAATGTTTTGGGTTTACAATAACAACTTCTTTTCCAACCGGAAATTGGTAAGCTGGATTGTTACATGCTTTTATTACTCCTTTTTCATTAAGCCCTTCACCTGAAAAATTTATCTCAATTCCAATATAGTCAAAAGCCATTTTAATAAAATCTCTAACGCTTGTAGTAATGCCTGTTGCCAGTAAATAATCTTCAGGAGTATTCTGCTGCAACATAAGCCACATGCCATACACATAATCTTTTGCATGGCCCCAATCCCTGCTTGCATCTAAATTTCCGAGTGATAATTGTTGTGTAAGTCCAAGCGCAATTTTTGCAACTTCCAATGTAATTTTTCTTGTAACAAAATTTTCTCCGCGTAAAGGGCTTTCGTGGTTAAAGAGAATTCCATTCACAGCGAAAATATTGTATGCTTCGCGATAATTAATCGTTATCCAGTAGCCATACAATTTAGCAACGCCATAAGGTGAGCGCGGATAAAAAGGCGTTGTTTCTTTTTGCGGAATTTCCTGCACTTTGCCATATAGCTCTGAAGTTGATGCCTGGTAAAACTTTGTCTTCTTTTCAAGCCCTAAAATTCTTATTGCTTCAAGAATTCTTAATACACCTAATGCATCGCTGTTGGCTGTATATTCAGGTGTTTCAAAGCTTATTGCTACATGGCTTTGCGCGGCAAGATTATAAATTTCGTCTGGCTGTATTTGTTGCAATAAGCGTAAAATGTTTGATGAATCACTCAAATCACCATAATGTATAATCATCTTGCCGGCATATTTTGGATCAAAATATAAATGGTCAATGCGTGCCGTGTTCAACATAGAACTGCGCCGCCGCATACCATGCACTATATATCCTTTTTCAAGCAGCAGCTCTGAAAGATAAGCGCCATCCTGCCCGGTAACGCCTGTGATTAATGCAACTTTCATTTAAATTATGGGTTTTAATAGTCACGCAAACTAAAGCAATTAAATTTGTTTTTTTTGAACGCATAAATAATAAGTGTTGGAAATAAAAAATGAAAAAATAGCTTTCAATTGCTGGCTGCTAAGAAACAGGCAGCTTGATGGTATTGGAAATTTTACTGTACAGGTATTGCAAAACATGATTCAAAATCATCCTGAACAGCAATTTGATTTATTGGTAGACAAGAAATTTGTGAATGAATATTTTGATTATCCAAATGTAAAATTGCATCGCATTTTCCCTGCATTACGGCATCCGCTTTTGTATGTTTTTTTTCTTGAAATAAGATTGCCTTTATATCTAAAAAAGATTAAGCCAGCATTAGTTGTTTCTATGGATGGTTTCTTATCGCTTTCAACCAGGATAAAACAATTGCCTGTAATTTATGACCTGAACTTTGAACATTATCCTGAAAATCTTCCCTGGCGCAACCGTGTTTATTACAAATATTTTTTTCCAAAATTTGTGCGTATTGCAAAGCATATAATTACAATAAGCGAGTATAGTAAGGCGGATATTGTAAAAACTTATAATGTTCCTGCAAATAAAATTGATAATGTTTATTGTGGTATAAGCTCATATTTTTTTCCATGTACAGAAACAGAAAAAAATCAAACAAAGGAAAAATATGCAAATGGAAATGAATATTTCTTTTTTGCAGGCACTATGCATCCAAGAAAAAATATAATCAGGTTAATAAATGCTTTTATTGAATACAAAAAAAATACAAATAATAATTTTAAACTCCTGCTTGCCGGCCACATTATGTGGGATGATAATTCAATTAAAAAAATAATTGAAGATGCCACTGTAAAAAATAATATTATTCTTGTGGGCCGGGTTAGCAATGAAGAATTACGCTTATTACTCGGCAGTGCATGGTCTCTTGTTTTTGTTCCTGTTTTTGAAGGTTTTGGATTACCGGTAGTAGAGGCATGGCAATGCGGAACAGCCGTTGTTTGCAGTAATGTAACAAGCTTACCGGAAGTTGCCGGAGATGCAGCTATTGTTGTTGACCCTTTTAATATTGCAGAAATAGCAGCGGCAATGCAAAAAATTACAGACCCGCATATTCGTGAACATTATATTAATGCCGGGCAAAAAAGAAAAGATCTTTTTTCATGGCACACAACTGCTTCACTTTTTTGGGATTCACTACAACAAACAATAAAAAGCAAGTAACATCTTAAACTTTTTTATCCCAGTAATCAAGCAGGTCAGTTATACTTTGTTCAAAAGAAATTTCTGGTTGCCATGCTGTATCATTCTTTATTTTTTTATTGCTTCCAATAATTGATTGGATATCGACTTTACGCAAAAGTTTCTCATCAACTTTCAATTCAACATTAATTGATAGTTCTTTCTGCATTGCTTCAAGTGCGTTGCGCAGAGTTCTTCCTTTTTCAGAACAAACATTGTATATTTCACTTGCCTTTCCTTTTTTAAATAAATAATTATAAGCATTTGTTACGTCACGCACATCAGTCAGGTCACGAATCAAATCAATATTACCAATGGTTAAAACAGGAGCTTGTTTATTTTTTTTAATCAGTGTCAACTCTTTGGCAAATTTCGCCAAAACAAAATTTTCTTTTTGATACGCTCCAAAGTGTGTAAATGATCTTGTTTGGATTATATCTAAACCAAAATTATCCGCATAAATTTTTGCAATCATTTCCTGGGAAGTTTTGCTAACAGCATAAGGATTTTCCGGATGCAGCGAAGCTGTTTCGTGTATGGGGGAGTTTTTTATAGCAGATATGCCATATACATCAGCAGTTCCGGTTGAAAGAATGCGGATGTTTTTTCCATATTCTTTTACTGCATCCAATAAAGCCAGGAATATGGCATTGTTATTTAAAAATACTTCTGAAGGATGTTGCCAGCTATAAAATACACTGCTGGCAGATGCGAGGTGAAGAATATATTCCGGCGAGAAAGTTTGAAGGATATTTAAAAATGAATTTTTATCTTTCAGATCTGTTTTTACAGTTTCACATTTAATGTTTTTATATTGATTTATATCGAATGCAGGTTCATTTCTGTCTAATCCAATCACAATAGAATCTTCTTCCTGTTCAGAGATTAAATTAAAAAAATGCCTGCTTACAAAGCCTGCAAAACCTGTTATCAGAATCCTCATATTAAAATAGCATTTTAAAAATAATATGGATAATTATATGCATATCTGTTTAGTAAACTTCTTTAAAATTCATTGTATTTATTAAAAAGTATACAAAACTTTTTAATTTAAAATATCAATCTATACGTTCATTATATAACTTTAATAGAATGAAGCCTGTTATAGTAGTATTCTTTTTTTTAACTATCAGTACACAAAATAAAGCCCAGGAATACAATTATTTTCATTATGATATTAAGGATGGGTTAAGCGGAATTGATATTTATAGTATCGTTCAGGATAAAGATGGTTTTTTATGGTTTGCTACAGAAACCGGCCTTAGCAGATTTGATGGAAGTCATTTTAAAAATTATGCAGCTAATGAAGGCTTAAATGAAAACGAAATAATAAATCTTTTTGTAGATTCAAAGAACCGGGTTTGGGTTTTCCCTTTTAAAAATTCAATATATTATTATTATAACGGCCGGATACATAATGCTTCAAACGATTCTTTACTTAATAAATTTCATTTAAAGAATGAGATTTTTAAGGCTTGTGAAGATAAAAACGGGAATATTTTTTTTCTTGAAGCCGACAGGCTGCATATTCTTTTAAAAAATAGCCAGCTTATTGAAAAAGACAAACTGAATGGAAAAGATTTTTACAATAATGGATGTGGCATACAGCCAGATGGCAATTGTAATTTTTTTATAAGTATTAAAGAAGATATCTCAAATCATCGTATTGAGAGTTATGAATACAAAAATTCGCAAATGGTTTTTAAAGCAGTTTTGCAGGATTATGATTTAAACCGTAATGCACTTGAAATTAATGCTGGTTACACATTAATCAGAAATGCAGATCATTTCGAAATCTTCAACCAAAAAAACTGGCAGAAGTTTAAGATAAAAGTTCCGGATCATTTCCATTCAGTTTCTTATATAGATGATAGTTCTTTTATTGTATCTACTTCCGAAAAAGCTTTTTTGTTCAGTATAACTAACAAACAAATTATTGATAGCTTTCTTATACATAAAACGGTAAACAAATGTTTTAAAGATAATGAAGGTAATTTATGGTTTGCAACTATGGCGCAAGGAGCATTTCGGTTACCGCCGGCAAAAGTTTTGGTGTATACTCTTGAAAATGATTTTAATACTATGCCTGTTTATGCATTAACCAGGAATGGCGATCATTTATACATGGGAAGTGGCAAAATTTTATTATGGGATCTGTACCTGAAAAAAAATACCCTTAATCAATTAAAAATAAAAACTGATTATAATACGGGCAGAATTTCGGCAATAGAATCAATTGACAATAAAACTTTATTGCTGGGATGCGATAATGGTATTCTTAAAATAAACGGTACACATACTTTAAATTATTTTCGAAGAACATCAGTTAAAAGTATGTTTATTCATAATGATTCAATCATCATTGCATCAGACAGAAATGTTTTTGAAACTTCTCTGCAAAACTTTAAATACGCAAACATAATCTGGAATAGCAGAGCAACCTGTGCCTGTAAGTTTAACAATCAATATTATATAGGCACACTTAATAGTCTCTTAGTGATTGAAAATAATTTAAAGCATACAACAACAGACCTGGGAAATATTTTTCCTGCATTGAAAAAAAAGATAGTTGCAATTGTGCCAGCACCAAATGGAGATATATGGATTGCAACAGCAAGTAACGGAGTCGTTTGCTTAAGAAACAATAAGATCCTTTATCATATAACAACAAAAAATGGTTTAACAAGCAATACATGCCGTTGCCTTTATTTAGCACAAAATGTATTGTGGCTGGGTACTGATAAAGGCATTTGCAAGATAGACTTTATGCATTATCCGTTTACTGTTTCCCGCTTTACTGCTGCAGAAGGACTTGATTGCGAAATAATAAATTGTATTTATGCAGAAGGTGATTCTGTATTTGCCGGAACACCTTTTGGTGTTACCTTATTTAACGCGGGTAAAATTCAAAATAAATCAGTTTGCGAATTAAGGTTAGTAAACATTCAATCTAAAAATAATAATTGGTACTATAAGCAGGATAATATTCATCTTACAAGTAATGATAATTTTTTGCAATTTAATTATGCCGGTATTTCTCTTGTTTCAACAGGTGATATAACATATTACTATCAATTAAAAGGTTTAGATAATATATGGCAGTCAACAAAACAAAACTCTGTTGAGTTCGAATCTCTTCCGCCAGGAGATTACACATTTAATATGTATGCAATAAACAAGTACGGTACAAAAAGCAATTCCATTTCAGTAACGTTTACAAAAGCAAAAACTTTTTGGCAGTTATTATGGGTGCAGGGTATTCTTATAATTTTTGCCATTTTATTAATTGGTTTATTATTTAGAATGAAAATAAAATCAATAAAAAAGAATGCAAGTGAAAAACTGTTAAGGGAAAAAAGAATGTACGAACTGGAACAAATGGCTTTGCGCTCTCAAATGAATCCGCATTTTATTTTTAACAGCCTAAATTCAATTCAGCAATATATATTTTCTGGTAATGCTGTAGAAGCAAATCAATTTATTACAAACTTTTCATTACTAATACGGCAGACTTTTTATATTTCAGGGAAAAAATTTATTACCCTTACTGAAGAAATTAACTACCTAAATTCTTATCTTACCTTAGAGCAGGCGAAGTATGAAAATATTTTTGATTTTCAAATTCTATATAATGATGAAGTAATATCTGGAGACATAGTAATGCCTCCGCTGCTTTTACAACCATATATTGAAAATAGCATAAGACATGGAATTTTAAATATGAAAGAAGGTTGCGGCAGTATATCTGTTTATTTCAAAGTTAAAGAGAGCTGCCTTATATGTATAATTGAAGACAACGGTATTGGAAGAGAAAATGCTGTTAAATTAAAAGGAAATACTAATTCTGATCACCAGTCAAAAGGCATGGAATTAGTAGAAAAAAGAATTGAAAGTCTTAATAGCATTTATAATGTTTCTATTGTTGCTTCCATACAGGATATTATGGAAGAAAATAAAAAAGGTACGCGTGTAACAGTTAAACTTCCTTTGAGCTATGATGAGTATTAAAAAATTAAGTGCAGTAATAGTTGAAGACGAACCAAAAAACAGGATGTTATTAAAAAAAATGCTTGAAATGTATTGTCCGCAGGTTGATGTTTGCGGCGAGGCAAATTCTGTACAAAGTGCTGTTACCATCATCAATCAAAATAATCCTGATCTTGTGTTTCTTGATATTGAAATAAGTGGTGGTAATGCTTTTCAGTTGCTTGATGTTTTACAGCCTGTGAAGTTTGATGTAATATTTGTTACAGCTTATGATAGTTATCTTTTAAAAGCTATTAAATATTCTGCTTTGGATTATTTACTAAAGCCTCTGAATATACAGGAATTAATTGCTGCTGTAAGTAAATCTTTTGACAGAACGTATGTGCAAAATACCTCTGAGCGTATTGAATTATTGCTGCAGAATTATGTACAATCCAAATATCTTTCTACCATCGCTTTGCCCACTTCGTCTGGTTTTAATTTAATAGCTGTTCAGCGTATAATGAGATGTGAAGCGAAAGGTGGTTATACCTTAATTTTTACAGATGATGGGAAGTCTTATACTGCATCCAAAACTTTGAAAGAATATGAAGATATTCTTCCTTCCGATGTTTTTTTTCGTACGCACCATTCGCATTTGGTAAACGTAAATTTTATTGAAAAATATCATAAAGGCAAAGGAGGTTTTATTGAAATGACCAATAAAGCCATGATACCACTGGCCGCTCGCAGAAAAAATCAATTTATCGGCCTGGTGTTTGGTGCATAACACTTATTGGGATATTTAATACAGTTATTTGAAAACTATCGACAATTACAAAAACCATTTTTTACCTTCTTTAATGGCTTTGATATTTGCATACCCCTTTTTTTTATTCTAAACCTTTATTCACTAAGCCATTCAATTGACTGGCTTTTTTTATTTTCAGCCGTTTTAATACATTGTGCAATTAAGAGAAATAAAATGACCGCCGATAACTCTTTCATTGCAGACCAGTTTTCTTTGCTTGCAAAGCTCATGGATATTCATGGTGAGAACAGTTTTAAAGCGAAAGCCTATTCTTCTGCAGCATTTACTATTGACAGGTTACCGCAACAGCTTTCAGAAATCCCGGAAAATAAACTTTCATCCATTAAAGGAATAGGTGATTCAGCCGCAAAAAAAATTATTGAGGTTTTTGAAAGAGGTGAAATAACAGCACTTACAGAACTTGTTGCAAAAACGCCTGAAGGCATTATGCAAATGCTGAATATAAAAGGTATTGGCCCAAAAAAAATCACAGTAATATGGAAAGAAATGGGCATTGAGAGCATTGGTGAATTGTTGTATGCATGTAATGAAAACCGTTTAACACTATACAAAGGTTTTGGCGAAAAAACACAGAAAAGCATCCAGGAATCTATTGAATATTTTCTTAACAATATTGGCAATTATTTATACGCACATGTTGAAAAGCTTGCTGATGTTTTGGATGAAGAATTGAAAAAGAACTTTACTGAATATCAATTTTTACTTACAGGAGATTTTCGGCGGCAGTTAGAAACAATTGATAAGTTAGAATGGGTAACAGATGTGCCTGAAAAACAACTGCAGGATTATTTACTGCAACACAAATTCGTTACAGAAAAAATTGATGCGGAAGAATCTGTTTATAAAGGCGAAGAAGAAAATATTCAATTAAAATTTTATCATGTTGCTGTAGAGAAATTATATACAAAGCTTTTTCAAACTTCTTGCAGTGGAGAATTTTTAAATGAGTGGAATAAAAACTATAGTTTAAAAAATTACAATAGTTACAATAATGAGAAAGAGATTTTTGATGAAGCAAAACTTCAATTTATCCCTGCTTTTTTGAGAGAAACAGGAACAGCAATTCAACAGGCAGAAAGAAATGGATTGCCGGAAGTTATTCAAACAAAAGATATTACCGCAATCATTCACAGCCATTCAAAATGGAGTGATGGAAACAACACGATTGAACAAATGGCAAAAGCTGCTATTGAAAAAGGTTTGCAATATCTTGTTATCAGCGATCACTCTAAAACTGCATTTTATGCAAACGGCTTAACAGAAGAAAGGTTAAAAGCGCAGCATGAAGAAATTAATGAGCTTAATGAAAAATTAAAACCTTTTAAAATTTTCAAAAGCATTGAAAGTGATATTTTAAATGATGGCAGTTTAGATTATTCAGATGTTGTGCTTTCAACTTTTGATATTGTTATTGCCTCTGTTCATTCAAATTTAAAAATGAGTGAAGAAAAAGCAATGATGCGTTTACTTAATGCTATTAAAAATCCTTTTACTTCAATACTTGGGCATTGTACTGGCAGATTATTATTAAGCCGCGCAGGTTATCCTGTAAATCATAAAGCAGTTATTGATGCATGCGCTGAACACAATGTGGTGGTTGAATTAAATGCGCATCCGCGCAGACTGGATATTGACTGGCGTCACATTAATTACTGCATCGAAAAAAATGTATTGATCTCAATTGATCCGGATGCGCATGCTGTTGCGGGTTTTGATCATATAAAATATGGAGTACTTGCCGCACAAAAAGCAGGCATAACTGCCGCACAAAATTTGAGCAGTTATACATTAACAGAGTTTGAAGCATTTCTTAAAATACAACGGGCAAAAAGAAGTTAGAGTAATTTGCGCACCAGTAATTATTTATGAAAATATTATTTGTACTTATTGTTTCCTGCTGCTTTTCTTTTGCTCATGCTCAGTATACTTTAAAAATAGTTGTAACCAATATTGGTGCAAAAGCGAATGATGATATTTATATTGGCGGAGATTTCAACAATTGGAATCCTGCAGATTATAAGTACAAAATGAAACCTTTTGCGGGCGGCAGGCGCATCATTGTTTTTAATAATGTTGATACAGGTTTGTTTCAATTTAAATTTACACGAGGCGGTTGGGATAAAGTTGAGACAACGGCAAAAGGAGAGGAGATCGAAAACAGGATCATCAATGTACAAAATGATACTTCATTAGAAATTATAATTGCCGGATGGAAAGATGATTCTCCGGATAAACCAAAACCCAATACTGCGTCTGCAAACGTGCATATAATTGATACCGCGTTTTATATGCCGCAATTAAACCGGTACAGGAAAATATGGATATATCTTCCCGCATCATATAATCAAACAAAAAATAAAACTTATCCTGTTTTATATATGCAGGACGGGCAAAATTTATTCAATGAACAAACTGCATCTTTTGGCAATGAATGGGGTATAGATGAATGCCTTGATACACTGGCTAAACAATTGAATAAAGAGTGCATTGTTGTTGGTATTGATAATGGTGGCGATAAACGCATGACCGAATACAATCCTTACGATGATGATAAATATGGAAAAGGAGAGGGGAAGCAATACATTGAATTTATTGCATCCACTTTAAAAGCCTACATAGATAAAAATTATCGAACACAAAAAGATGCGCAACACACTTTTATTGCAGGCAGCAGTATGGGCGCGTTGGTTTCTTTATATGCTTTGATTGAGTATCCTGATGTATTTGGCGCAGCAGGAGTTTTTTCTCCCGCATTCCAGGTTGCACCGCAATTATATACTGATGTTGCCAATGCAAAATGGCAAAAAAACTTTCATATTTATTTTTACGCCGGGGAAAACGAGAGTAATACAATGGTAAGAAATATGCAGAAGATGTTTAACATCATTCAGCAAAAAAAATGTTGCGAATTGCAGGATGTAACTTTTCCTTTGGGCCAACACAATGAAAAATACTGGCGGGAGGAATTTGATGATTTTTACCGCTGGCTGATGAAATAAAATACGGTATGATTTTTTACATAGCTTGTGTTTACTTTGCAGTTAATATGATTGCGCTATGATAGGAAGACTTCTCACTAATATTGGCCGGTATCTTTTAATGTTGAAAGGCATGTTCACAAAGCCTGAAAACTTTAAAATGTACTGGAAAGAATTTATGCACCAGGCTGCAGAAATTGGTATTGGCTCTTTACCAATCGTTGTAATTATTTCCATATTTCTTGGTGCGGTTACTACAGTGCAAACCGCATATCAGTTGGTAAGCCCGCTTATTCCAAAAGCAACCATTTCACAAATAACAAGAGATACAATTATACTTGAACTTTCACCAACGTTGGTTTGTATTGTTTTGGCTGGTGTAGTGGGTAGTAAAATTGCAAGCGAATTGGGTAATATGCGCGTATCAGAACAAATAGATGCCATTGAAATTATGGGTATTAATACACGCAATTATTTAATATTTCCAAAAATTGCCGGTGCGTTTTTAGTGATTCCCGCGCTGATAATTATTTCTATGACGCTTGCCATCTGGGGTGGCCGTATTGGCGGAAGCCTTTCCGGAATTCTTTCTACCTCAACCTATGATATTGGTTTAAGGCAAGCCCTCAATCTGCATAACATCACTTTTGCCATGTATAAAGCCTATACTTATTCTTTTATTATAAGTAGTGTAGGCGCTTATTTTGGTTACTATGTAAAAGGCGGTTCTTTCGAAATTGGCCGAGCCAGTACAACTGCCGTAATAGTAAGCTGTATTCTTATTTTATTCGCAGATTATATACTTGCTTCTTTGCTGTTGTAATAAATCAATAAGGATTATTAGGTTACCAGCTATACTAATTTTATGGCATCACGGTTGCGTCGCAACACTTGTACTGCAGTTTTTTTGGCAACAGAATATTCAACTATAAAAATGTTATTTTGTATCAAACATTATCTTGTTAAGGGCGAGACGATATTTGACATTTAACCACTACCAAAAATCAAAACTATATGGGAAACGATAAACCAAAGTCTACAAAAGTTTATTTCATTGCAATGGCCGCTTTCTGGCTTGTATTCGGCATTATAACCACTTTCTATCCGGCACTTATGAATATGTTTCAAACCGAGACCGGGATCAGTGCAGTAACAAATTATTCTAACCATATATGGAGACATGATGGTTTTGATATCATCGCAATTAGCGTGTTGCTTTTTGCACTTTCCCGCGAAACAGTAAGCCGTAACATATTAAGAGCAACAGCGATTGTGGCATTGCTGGTTACAATTGCAATTATATCTTCAATGCTTACAACTCCATATTGGAATATGTTATTCCTTATTCCTGGGGTAAGTTGCTTCGCTTTTGTTATATGGGGCTTTATGCTTGCTGCAAAGGCCAGGTAAAAAACAGGCGTTGGTAATGTTGTTATACTTCATTATCTATACTGTTTGCAGCTATTATTTGCTGGTGAAGAACACCAGCAAAGGCGTAAACGAAGCACAAACTATTATAATCAAGCAGTAATTTTTTTACCTTCGTATAATTAGGATAATCTTTGCGTTTGTTACAATAATTTCAACACATCGTATAAATTTATCAACTTAAAAAACTAAAATGTATGAAACAGAAATTTGAAAAATCATTTGTATTAATTCCAATTGGACTTTGCTGGAATTCTACAGTATTGGCAATATCACATTTTAAAACTATGCCCGACTTAGTGACAGGCATTTTAACGGGAGTTGGAATTGGATTAATGGTATTGCCTTTTATTTTTAAGAAATTCAAACCGACCAGTTGTTAAGCATTTTACCATATTGGTGTTCCTTATTAACATGATTGTTTACAGTTTATAGTTTACTGGTGAAAACATCAAAGCCATATTATAGTTATCACTTTAAAAAATGTTATTTCCAATAAAATTTATTTTTTTGAACAACATCGTTTTATATTTGTCCTGAAAAGCAAGCAATGTATAATCCTTCTTCAATTTGTTGTTGTATGTGTAACATGATCTTTCAGAAGAAGGAAATTCTATTGTAATAATTAAACAAATAATCAATAAAATATAGCCTTCTTAAAAAAGAGGGCTTTTTTGTTTTATGATCAGATCAGTAATAATTAAAAAGAAAAACTATGACCGTTGAACAGATAACTGATAAGCTAAAAGTGTACAAGCAACTTGGTTTAAAGTTGTTTACTACATCTTCCTTTCAAACACACAGTATGGTGCTGTTGCACATTTTAAGTAAGGTTGATAATACGATCCCTGTTTATTTCATTCATACAGGTTATCATTTTCCTGAAACATTAAGTTACCGCGATCAGATTGCAAAGTTGTTTGAGATGAACATCATCAATGTATATTCTTCAACAGCAAAAAATAATCAGCGCGATAGCAACGGAAGATTATTATTTGCAAGCGATCCTGATCTGTGTTGTCATTTAAATAAAGTTGTTCCGCTTGAACCTATTCTTGCACAGTATGATGTTTGGATAAACGGTGTGCGTGCAGATCAGGGCGAAGTACGCAAGAATTTTAAAGTAGAAGAAAAAGCAAAACTCGGCACAATACGTTTTCATCCAATGCTCGACTGGAATAGTAAAATGATCTATGATTATTTACGTGAAAACAATATTCCGCATCATCCTTTGGAAGATAAAGGTTATTTCAGCATTGGCTGCGAACCTTGTACACGCAAATGGGATTTGAATATGGATGCAAGAGATGGCCGCTGGTATGGTTTAAAGAAAACAGAATGCGGATTAAATACGGATCTTGTAGTTAAATAATGGTCGGGGCGCTAAAAGCGACCTGACTAATAACATAGATATAATAAAAGTCAGGCGGCCTGCGCCTCCCGGCTTTCACTAAAACGAAACTCACTAATTAAAAATTAAAATGAACATTCTTATCACCGGCGGCGCCGGCTATATAGGCACTGAATTGATTTATACACTTGGCGAAATAAATGAAGTTGAAAACATTATTGTATATGATAATTTAAGCCGCGGCAATTATAATTTATTTATCGGTCACAAAGTTGCTTCGCCAAAAGTTAAGTTTATACAAGGCGAAATTCTTGATTCAAGAAAGCTTCGCAATGCTTTAAAAAATATTGATATTGTTTTTCATTTGGCTGCAAAAGTTACTACTCCGTTTGCGAATACAGATGGCCATATTTATGAGCAAACCAATCATTGGGGAACAGCAGAACTCACTTATGCATTGGAAGAAAGCAATGTAAAGCAATTGATATTTTTAAGCAGTACCGGAATATACGGTAACACAACTGCAGCAGCAAACGAAAACTCGTTACCACAACCGGATAGTTTTTATTCTATTTCCAAACTGCGTGCTGAACGACATGTACAGCGTTTGTCTGAAAAAATGAAAACAATTATTATTCGGCTTGGAAATGTGTATGGCTACAGTAAAAGCATGCGTTTTGATGCAGTAATAAACCGCTTTATGTTTGATGCACATTTCACAAACCGCATTACAATTAATGGTGCAGGCAGCCAACACCGTTCTTTTATTCATATTGATAAAACAACAGGTGTACTCGCCAAATTATTGACCACTGAAATTCCCGGAGGCATTTATAATCTTGCTGATAAAACACTCAGTATTTTAGATATTGTTGAAGTGATGAAAAACATTTATCCTGATCTTGAATCATTTTTTATCAATCAAAATTATACAGGCCATAATCTTGAAGTGGAAAGACAATCAGCATTGCTGAATTATATTGCTTTACCCGAAACTAATCTTGAAGATGAACTAAAAGAGTTTAAAGGAAAATTTACTTTTTATGCTTAGCAATAAATTATTTAAACAGCAGGAATATAAATATCAAATGTTGCGCCTTCATCAAGGTTGGCAGTAGCAGTAATAACTCCATTGTGATTCTCTACTATTTTTTTTACAATGGCAAGCCCAATACCTGTTCCTGAATATTGGCTTTTGCCATGAAGGCGTTGAAATACATCAAAAATTTTTTCACTATATTGAGGTTCAAAACCTATCCCGTTATCAGAAATACTGATGTGGCAATACTTTGTTCCATACGAAAGTTTATCGTTATTAAATTTTTCTCCCCTATCTGTTTCGGTTTTTATTTTTATATGGGGCTGTTGCTTTTCTTTTGAAAATTTAAGTGAGTTAATGATGAGGTTATACATCAATTGCCGGAATTGAAACGGTATTATCCTTACTTCACACATATCATCCGATTCCATAACCGCATTTTTTTGCTGAAGATCTTCCTTCAGGTCTTCTTTCACTTCCTGGATAATTGTATTAAGATTGGTTATTTCAAACTTTCTTTCTTCTGTACTGGTGCGGGAATAGGCAAGTAAATCATCAATCAGCGTTTGCATTCTTTTAGCGGCAGTTTGCATCCGCTGAAATTTAATTTTCCCGTTATCAGATAAATTAGCATGTTCCTTTTCCAGTATTTGAGTAGCAAAAGTTTGAATTTTTCTTAAAGGTTCCTGTAAATCATGGCTTGAAATATATGCGAATGACTGAAGCTCTTTATTAATCTTTTCAAGTTCTATATTGTTTTCAGCAAGTTCACTGGTACGTTCATTTACCTGCTTTTCCAGTTCATGCTCAAACTTTTTTTGTTCCGTTATATCCTGCAGCGTGCCATTAAACCGGTAAGCGATATTTTCTTCATTAAACCATGCTCTTCCCTTTGCATGCACTACAGTTTCTTTTTTTGAAACAGGATGAACAATTGTATATTGAATATCATATTTGCCTGCTGAAGAAAACAAAATTGCATGTTGAATAGCTTCTGTTACTTTTTTCCTGTCTTTTTCTGCAATCGCATTAATAGCATTTGATAAATCAATTTCAGCATCTGCAGACAATCCAAACCATTCCTTCAACCGTTTATTTGCAGAAAACTTATTGGTTAACGGGTTATAATCAAAAGTGCCCAATTCAGCAGCATCTATGGCAAAACTTAATTGCTCACTGCTTTCTTTCATCTGTCTAAAATTAACTACCTTATCAGTTGTTTCAGTACATGTAACCAACACTGCAGAAATTTGCCCTGCTTCATCTTTTACCGGGCTGTAGCTAAACGTCCAGTAAACATCTTCCATTTTGCCATTGCGAAAAATGGGAATTAACTGGTCTTCACTCCAGGTGGCTTCTTCACCGGCAAGTACCTGGTCTATTAATGGTTTTATAATGTCCCATATTTCAGGCCATGCATCTTTCGCAGCCATACCTAATATAGATGGGTGCTTGCCTTGCTGGCCCAGACTTGGCCTGTAAGAATCGTTATAAAAACAAATCAATTCCGGCCCCCACCATAAAAACATTGGAAACCTTGCATTTAAAATTATGCTTAATGTTGTGCGCAGGCTTTGCGGCCAGTTTTCCGGTACGCCAATGCTTGTTGTGCTCCAATCTTTTTCGCGGGTAAGCTTACCCATTTCACCGCCGCCGGATAGAAATTCTAAGTTTGGAGAAAAAACCATTTTTTATTTTGAATATTGTTTACGACTGGAGTATGAATTTTTCTTTTGCAGGTTGCAAAGATGTTTTTTGTGATATGGCAATTATGGCTTCATAAATTACCGCTCGTAATTTGGCAAATTCCCCGGGTTTGCGGATATAATAATGCGCTCCGTTACTATAAAGCAAATTCATTACCTGTATATCTAAAGAAGTTGAAAAAATAACTACCGGCAAATGTTTTAGCTTTTCATCTTTTTTAATTTCAGTTAAACATTCCAGGCCATTTTTACGAGGCATGTTCAGATCAAGAAAAATAATATCCGGAAGGTTAGGAAAATTTGATGATAAAAGCCGCATAAGTTCCACTCCATCCTGAACGGTTTTAAATATTGAAGTAATTGGCAGTTCTTCCAAAACTTCTTTAAAAAAGCTGCAATCGTCAATATCATCATCTGCAAGAATAATATTGTAAACCCGCTCATTCATATTCAGCCAAAATTAAATTTTAATCATGTATATGCTCTTTATTTCTGTTTTGTACATTAACAAATTGGCAATTTATACTAAAGATTTTTTTAAATGAATATAATGCCGAAACTTATAATAATGCTCTTATACTCGCAGTGCCTGTATTAATAATTCTTGTGCCTGCCGGTTTGCGTCCTTCATATTCAATATTAATTTCAAGATTATTAATGAGCCGTTTTGTAAGATTGATATTCCACAACAAATTCTTACCTGGCAGCAAACCTTCCAGCATAATATAACTTACTGTGGTGTTATTAATACCATTAAAACTTATGTTGCTGAATTGAAATCCTGCCATCAAACTCAGGTTAGAAATAGTATTATATTTTGTGTCAATATTTAAAGAATTAAATACCGCTTTTTCACCACCAAATGTTATTTCATTTTTTTTAAGTTGATATTGATAATACGTTTCTACACGAAATTTTGTTGATGATGTATAAATAAATTGTGGTGTTGACGACCATGTTTGAATTGCATAATTTCTGTTGGCAAAAGATGGTGTAGTTAAACTGTTTTTTATATAGCGCTGTTCAAATTGCAATGTATAATTCCTGGCAATGTTTGCCCTGCCTTTTAATGACCAGAAATTTTGTTGTGTTGTTTCAAACCCATAAGTAAGCAGAGATTTATTATAAGCCGTTACGTTGCTGAAATCAACACCCCATGCTGTACTGAAGCGGTTAAAAGATAAAGTGTTGCTGTATGTGTGATTTAAATTAATGAGGCTTGTATCGTTAATCTTTCCTTTGGTTGGAAGATAAGCAGGTACGCCGTTTGATTGCTGCTTCTTATATGTTTGCAAAGATGATTGCAACACAAAACGCGTAATAAATTTATTAAATGATGATGCATCTTTTGTTTTCAGAAACACTCTCGGGTTTAATGTAATTGAATAATTGAACTGCGTATAATTTGCTTTAATATATTCATTGGTTGGTATATAAATGCGGATAAATTTTGCTTCATCAGGAAATGCAGCCAGTTCAAATTCATTCAACTGCTGAATGCCATCGTTATTATAATCTATCCATGCATATTGCCCGGTTCCTGCCGGCACTTCAACATAAGAAAAACTTCTTTTCTGTTCCTGGCCGCTGCCAATTTCATACAAAGCATTACCAGTTAAAAAACCTTTCCATTCATTCACTGTATATTCTGCCCGGCCAAGTAAACTGTTATCAGGCGTTTGGGCTATAACCTGCGTATTATACACATACAATTGACGATACGTTGCAGTAATGCGAAACTGATGATGTTTGTTCTGATATAGTTCAGCCTGGAAATTATAATTGTTGCTTTTGTCTGTTTGCACCAAAGATTTATATAAAGGCAATTCATCGCTTCTTGTAAAATAAGTAAAGCCCCAGTGATTTGCTTTTTGTTCATCCGATTTAATGTATGCAGTAAAAGTTTCAAATGCATAACTTATTGGTGTTACTGTATCTGCAAATTCGTTTCGCTGTTCATTATGTTCAAGATAATAGCTTGCGCCAACTGTATAATTTTTAAAGGATGAAAATGTTTTATGCAGGTCAATATTTGGCCGAAGAAAAAAACCTTTATCAGCTGGCGTTGTGCTGTTCGTTAAACTGATTGCATCTGTCAATTCAAACTTTTTTATGAATTGATGATGGGCGATTTCATTTCTAATCCCTGTAAAACCATCGCTTCTTATATAACTTGAAAAGCGATACAGCACATCATTTTCTTTATCATCTTTCAATTCTAAAGTAAGCGTTGGCAATTGTTCTGTTGCTGCTTCCGTTAAAATTGGTAAACCCCAGTCTCTTGTAAATTCAGGATCACGCAAACGCTCAACCGGTTGAAAATTTTTATCTACCCATTCATAATCTGCAATTGTATTTAAATACAAAGTTTTGCTTTTGGTTTTCCATGAAGTTGTTCTTGTGAGATCAATTTTTGATGCATAACCTTTATCATTCTGTTTATCTTTTTCTGAAAAAGTATTAATATCATAATGGCTGAAAGCAAATTCAGTTTTTAATACAGTTTTATTATCCATCTGCCAGGTAAAACCCGTACTTACAACCTGTTGCGTTTTGGGTGTAACCAGAAAAGTTGCTGCTTCAAAATTCCCTTGCGGAATTCCATTTAAAGGCGCTATCCATTGGTAAACATTTCCGTTTGCTGCATTAAATAATGGAACATAATTTCCTTTATTCAAACCAACTTCGACAAAATTTAAACTGTATTTAGCACTATCTGCATTAGTGGAATAAACAAAAATAGAATCCGGAATTCCGTTAACAAGTGTATCAATCTTTTTATATAAAATTTTATTTGTTGAAAATGTATCAATGCCTGCAATTGGATAAAATGCATTTTGAATACTGTCTCCAATATTTGCCAGAAATTGCTTTTGCTGATTATCCAATGTTTGATCTATCGGCGAATTTTTTGCATCAGCATTACTATATGCAGAAACGTTTACGGTAAACTTTTTTCCAAACTGAAAATCATTGTTGATGTACAACATGGAGTTTAAATAATTCCTGTCTGCATATTCAAACTCCACCTGAATACGTGTATCTTTTGTAATCATTTGTTTTGGCGTGAAAAGAATTTCCGCCGTATTATAATTGATGACATAATCCTGGTCATCACCGCGCTGTACCTGTACACCATTTAAAAAAACCTTCTCCGTTCCCGCAAGCACAACAAAAAATAATTCATTGTTGTTGCCTTGCAATTTATAAGGCCCCTGGTTTCCTTCCTGCCCTTCAAAAACATTGCGTGCAAATTTTCCTTTTGCAATTGCGCCCGATAACAATGTGCTGCCTTTTATATTTTGTGTGATGTTATATTGTTGCTGGTAGGAGAGACCTTGTAAGCGCTTATAAAATTTCAGGAAATAATTTTCATCCTGTCTTAAATCAATATCACCTAAATCCAGCTCCCAATTCTTTTTACTGAATTGCAACAGCACTTTATCAAATTCGTTTAATTGTGCTGTTGTACCATCCGGCTGAATAGGAATATTGTTATCGGTAATTGCCGCATTTAATTGAATGCTGTCGCCAATGTAACCGCTCAATTGAAGATTTAATTGCGAATTAAAAACCGCATCCTGGTTGTTGCCGATGCTTATACTTCGTCCAAAACTTCCGTTATAATTCAGCTTGCCAAAATTTAAAAATGATTCATCCGGTTTTTGAGAATTGACAGGAACAATGGGAAGAAAATTATTTTTAATGCTGTCATACTTATATCGCTGCGCAACTGCATTTAATTTTTGATTGAATACACGATAAATTACCTGAACACTATCAACCGGCAATTGTTTTTTAAAAAATAAAGTTGCATTTACCCAATCTAAACTGTAAAAGCTTGTATCAAAGCCTTCAATAAAAAAAGTATTCGGCACAATGCTTAATGAATCAACTTTAAAAAAATTATTTGCAGGAATTTTTTTGCTGCGCAGGTTAGAAAGCTGTGCTGAAACGGGCAAAGCAGTTATCAGTAAAAATGAAAATAATATCAGTCTTGCAACACTCAAACAAACAATTTTAGATTAAACTATTACGCGGTAAAATTATTGTTTGAAACGAAATGCTTCAACACATAACTTCACATTCACTTTAAATTACACAACATGAAAAAAATCTACGCTTCCTTTATTCTTTGCTGTACCGCGATTTTTGTAAATGCACAATGGACATCAAACACTAATCAAAACACGCTTGTTGCCAATAAAGATGCAAGCGATATTCAAACCGTCAGCACAAGTAATGGACAAACATGGATTGCTTTTTACAGCCAGAATGGAAGCAATTATGATATGCGGGCTCAACTGCTTGATGCAAATGGCAACAGGCAATTTGGTGACAGCGGAGTGCTTGTAAGCGATAGAAAATCAGGTTCGGCAACTTTTGTTTTTAATGTTTGTGTTGATAAGGATAATAACCTGGTTGCAGCATTCCAGTTTCAAAGAGGTACATCTTATGAATGCGTTATTCAAAAAGTAAAACCTTCCGGTAAACTGCTCTGGGGAAAAAATGGTATTGTGCTTGGCGCAGGTTTATCTCCGTATCCCGCAACTTTAAGCACCAATGAAGTAGCTGTTGCATGGAATGATAATAACGGTAAAATTAATTACCAGAAAATAAGCGCTGATGGTGTTTCAGCGTGGGCATCTCCAAAAATATTCAGCGGCAACAGTGCGCATAGTGTTACGAGAGCGCAGGTTGTTGCAGGCACAAATGGTAAGTTCAATATGGTTTACCAGGACCAGTTTTCATTTCCTTTTTACACACATTTATTTGAACAAAAATTTGATAATGATGGTAACGCTTTATGGGCAAGCGCTGTGCAAATTTCAACGCTGGCAACTGCTGCTTACCGTTATTATGATGTGCATGGCGAGAATGATACAACGTATGTTGGTTATTATGGAAATCCATCAGGCAGCAACAGGTTTAATGCATATGTGCAAAGAATAAATCCTGATGGCGGTTTGCCTTACGGTACAAACGGAAGTTATTTTGCAAATTATTCCGGCAATAATGATCCGTATGAACAAACAATTTATATAGCGAA
>Ga0206942_1134_pt1 | contig 22036 bp, 18 predicted proteins | sample Alteio_BWOrgHeat_6_FD_153253 | JGI IMG/M metagenome (GOLD analysis project Ga0206942, IMG submission 153253) | Enriched cells from forest soil in Barre Woods Harvard Forest LTER site, Petersham, Massachusetts, United States -... | ecosystem: Environmental > Terrestrial > Soil > Temperate forest > O... | reverse complement strand
ATCGCTTCCTTGCCTATTGCTGAAAACGAAAAACAAAGTGCGACCCTGGAGGTTCAGTTGACAACCCTTCGTCAAAGTCCACAAGGAGAGAAAAAAGTCCATCATAAAGAGCATGGGTTACGGAAGCAGATCGCCAAAGCTGAAAATGACATCGCCGTTTTGCGAAATAACCTGGAGTTCCAAAATGATTTCTTCTTTTTTAATTAAATTTTCATGCTGCTCTCGATCCTCTTCACTCATCGATGACCTACGCTTTTCAAAAAAGAAATCACACGCCTCCTTAAATTGTTGGAATATTTTCTCCCGATGCTTTTCGGGAACCGGTCCAATTTCTTTCCACTGTACCTGAAGCGCCTTCAGCTCATTCGACGATTTCTCCCAATCCTGACTTTCTTTTACTGCGATGGCTTTGTTTAGGATTTCTGTTTTCAAGTGCAGGTTTTCACTCCGTTCATTATCCAATTTTTTGAAGAAAACATTTTTATTATGAAAAAATGCTTTGAATGAACTCCAAAAAATTTTGTTCACATCGCGTGTCTTTGAATAATGAATTCCTCCAATATCTTCCCATCGCTTCTGAATTTCTATAATTTCCTTGGTCTTTTGATTCCACTCTTTGATACGATCCGATTGAAAACTTGCGAATCCAGCAACTTCTTCATTGATCTTTTCTTTCCGGGTTAAATTTTCCTGTAACTCGATTTGGGCTTGAGCAACAGCAATATCCCGCTTCGAATAAATAGCATCAGAGGCTGCTTTAAATTTCTGCCATACCGCCTCTTTCTCATCAATGGGGACGGGTCCAATGTGACGGAACTCATTGTGAAACTCGTTGAGCTCCCTCACCGCATCATTTATTTTTTCAACGTGTAAAAGATTTTCAGCGCGGACGCACAGCTCCAGCTTAACCTCCAAATTCTTTTTCCGGTCTAATTCTTTGAGTTCAAAATAGATGCTACGCTGATCATAAAATCGATCGACCAAGGCATTGTAATTCGCCCACAGGGTCTTGATTTGATTTTGTGGGATCGCTCCAATGGCTTTCCACTCTTTCTGAATTTCTTTGAAAAGCCGCAGCGAATGCTCAGTATCTTCTCCATCAACCAATTGCCGAAGTCTCTCCAATAGATTGGTCTTGGCCTGGAGGTTGGTGTTTTTCTGCTCTTCCAGCTCCCGAAAATGGCGATGACGGTTATCGCGGATTGACTTTAGATATACCTCAAAGGCATGATCCCATTCGTCTCCCTTGTATTCGAAGTCTTCATCAATACCTCCATCAGTTTTAAACCTGATAAGCGCTTCAATTCTTTCTCGTTGCCGGATCTCATCAAACAAAGGCTTAATTTCCCGGATCAATTCATCGGCCTTTTTAAAATCGTTATTCGCAGCAGTCTCCTTGATCAGGCCGACAAGCTCTTTTTTATCGCACTTTGAATAGTCAATAGGCTTGTACCCTTTAGACAAATCTGTTTCTGCATTCTTTTCTTCCGCCCAATCCGGGGAAGCAGTCAACCCATCGCCTAAAACGACTGAACCATTGCCATTGTGTAGCCCATTATGATCGATGACAGCCTCTTTATCATCCCTCAACTCGCTCCCGTTTTCCATCACATTTTGTAAGTCGTAAAAATACTAAAAGTCATTCAATTCATTGATGGGTCAACGGGGTAATTTGAATACATTGAAAACCGCCCGCCCATCTTCTTTAATGTTTTCCTCCACATTTCATCCTCGGTTGTTTCAAAGATCAAGTCTTCAGTGACAAAGTTACCGACGATCCACGAATTAACTTTGATCTCATCATCCAATTGTCCTTTCGACCAGCCGCTGTAGCCAAGAAAAAATTTTATATCGTTATGATGAAGCTGCCTGGTTTCCAATTTTTCAATCAGTTGATCAAACGCTCCGCCCCAAAAAATCTGTTCCGCAATTTCAACCGCCCCTTCAATATCCGGACACCGATGAATATAATGAAGCGTATCTTGCTGAACAGGCCCACCCATGCAGACGGTATTTTCCAATTGGCCAAGGTCTTTGATCAATTCTCCAAGCTTTGATAAAGATGGTTTATTGAGAACAAAACCTACAGTGCCATCATCATTGTGCTCACAAATCAATATAATCGTTCGTTCAAAATTGGGATCAGGCAAATAGGGTTCCGACACCAGAACCCTACCGGCTTCCGGCTTCAGTTTATTCGTGTAATCAAAAAAATCCATACGCCTTATCTAGAAAAGGTATGTAAATTGCCCGTGATTTATTAACAATGTCACTAATTCCGATTTAAAAACTTTTCAAATAAACTTTTTTTTATGTTAACCGCAAAAACTATTGAAATCAATAACTGACCTACGAAAAGATTATTCAAAATTCACGCTGGATGGTAGCACCGTTAATGAAGATCCAATCGTTCAATTTAATCTTTGGTTGGAGGATGCCCTGACTTCCCAGGTTCCGGAGCCCAATGCGCTCACGTTATCTACGGTATCCGAGGATGGGCGTCCTTCCGGTCGGATTGTGCTATTGAAAGGTTTAGAGCAAGGAAAATTTATTTTTTATACCAATTATCAAAGTCAAAAAGGGAAGGAACTTGAAAAAAATCCTGCCTGTGGTTTAACTTTTTTCTGGCCTGAACTAGAGCGGCAAGTAAGAATTGAAGGGATGGCCTCCCGAACCGATATTTATTCTTCGGAGAAATATTTTCAAAGTAGGCCGCGTGAAAGCCAGGTTGGCGCATGGGCATCTCCGCAAAGCTCCATGATCGTTAACCGAGACATTCTTGAAGAGCGCGTTAAGAAAATTGAAGAAAAATATAAAGGGTTTGAAAAATTACCAAAACCCAAACAGTGGGGAGGTTTTGCAGTGGAGCCGTTAAAAATTGAATTCTGGCAGGGCAGACCCAATCGCCTTCATGACCGAATCTTATTCACGCGAATGGATGGAGCATGGAAGATTCATCGGCTCGCTCCCTGATGATTCTAAGATTTCAGGTTTTATTTCAAGTGAAATAGATTATCGATACCAATCCAATTTCGTACCGTGAAACCCTCGCCATATTTTGCACCGATGGCATAACCCATTTCGTGGCCTCTCGCTTCAATCAATTTCATAAAACCAGGATTAGAAATAAAAGTCTCGGGCTCTTTGCTTTGCGGGTCATAGAATTGAGACTTGAAGGCTCGCAATGCTTCCAGCTTCTTCTCCCAAAATTCTGACACATCGACTACAAAATCCGGCTTGATATACTGACTTTGAATAAAATGATACACGGCCTTTGGGCGCCACGAAGGTTGTGGTTTTCCGTTTTCTAGCGTTTCGACTTTGGAAAGGCCAGACAGAAAACAAGATTGATAGACCAAATCGGATGCCCGCCCATGATCGGGATGGCGATCATGAATTGCATTGGTCAAAATTAATTCAGGCCTGTATTTACGAATAGCTTCAATTACTTTCAATTGATCGCGCTCCGAATTCTCAAAGAAGCCATCTCTTAGTCGAAGGCTTTCACGTATGGAAAGACCAAGGATTTTGGAAGATAAGGCTGCTTCCTCATCGCGAATCATGGCCGTTCCGCGTGTCCCTAACTCCCCTCGCGTCAGATCAATTACACCTACCTTATGCCCGAATGAAATCTGCCTGGCAACCGTACCTCCACAGCTTATCTCCGCATCGTCGGGGTGGGCAGCAAGAACAAGAATATCTAATTTCATACCGTCAGGAATGAACCGTTTCCATTTCTTTTGCCACCAGAAATTTTTCAGCATCCAATGCTCCCATGCAGCCCGTTCCGGCCGCTGTTATGGCTTGCCGGTAAACCCGATCTGCTACATCACCCACCGCAAAAACTCCCTCCACATTGGTTTGGGTTGAGCCAGCCTTTACTTTAACATAGCCTGCCTCATCCATTTCAAGCTGACCTTTAAAAATCGCTGTATTGGGCTGATGGCCGATCGCCAGAAAAAAGCCCTGAATAGGTATTATTTTTTTTTCGCCATTAGTCGTAATCCGCACTGCATTCACACCCTTGTCATCTCCTAAAATCTCCTCCGTAATAGTGTTCCAATGGATTTCAATATTAGGAGTATTCTTTACCCGTTGTTGCATAATCTTCGAGGCACGCATTTCATTTCTTCTTACGATGAGGTGAACCTTTGTGCAAAGATTTGCCAGATAGGTAGATTCTTCCGCGGCAGAATCTCCTGCTCCCACTACGGCCACCTCTTTTCCTCGATAAAAATATCCGTCACAAACTGCACAAGCAGAAACGCCTTTGTTAGCATACGTTTCCTCAGACGGCAACCCCAAATATTTTGCTGTCGCGCCTGTTGCTACAATCACCGATTCAGCCTCCACAATAATCTTTTCGTCGACGGTTACTTTTAAAGGATAGATTGAAAAGTCAACATCGGTTACCAATCCATAATTTACTTTTGTGCCAAAACGTTCGGCTTGTTTTTGCAAATCAATCATCATCTGCGGTCCGTTCACTCCTTCCGGATAGCCCGGAAAATTCTCCACGTCATTCGTGATCGTTAATTGACCGCCTGGCTGACCACCTGTATAAAGGATCGGATTGAGGCCGGCTCTTGCTGCATATATTGCTGCTGTATAACCGGCCGGCCCAGAACCAATAATCAAAACCTTCACTTTTTCATCCTTATTCATACAACTTCGTTTTTATAAAAAAAGGTCTCAATTGTTGAGACCCCGAATTTGTCCTAATTAAAATCATTTTTAACCGAGGTAAGGCTTCAGGGCCTTGCTTCTGCTGGTATGTCTCAATCTTCGAATAGCCTTCTCTTTAATTTGGCGCACACGCTCACGCGTAAGGCTAAATTTTTCACCGATCTCTTCCAAGGTCATCGCATGTTCGCCATTAAGGCCGAAGTATAACGTAATTACATCGGCTTCTCTTTGCGTAAGTGTTGAAAGAGCACGCTGCACTTCTCTTCTCAAAGAATCCGTCATCAATCCAGAATCTGGAGTTTCTTCGCTGTCATTTTCCAGAACATCAAGCAGGCTATTTTCTTCGCCTTGAACAAACGGGGCATCCATGGAGACATGACGTCCTGAAATTTTCATCGTGTCTACCACTTCTGCGGTCGTCACTTCCAATACTTCTGCTAACTCTTCGGGGGAAGGTTCGCGCTCGTATTTCTGCTCAAGCTCGGAGAACGTCTTTGAAATTTTATTTAATGATCCAACGCGGTTGAGCGGCAAGCGAACAATCCGCGACTGCTCAGCCAACGCCTGCAAGATCGACTGACGGATCCACCACACTGCATACGATATAAATTTGAAACCACGAGTCTCATCAAAACGCTGAGCGGCTTTAATCAAGCCCAAATTTCCTTCGTTAATTAAATCTCCCAAGGAAAGACCTTGGTTTTGATATTGTTTTGCAACGGAAACCACGAAGCGCAAATTTGCTTTGGTCAGTTTTTCCAATGCGATCTGGTCGCCTTCTTTAATCCGTTTCGCCAACTCCACTTCTTCATCGGGAGTGAGCAGATCTACCTTACCAATCTCCTGTAAATATTTATCCAGGGATTGGCTTTCGCGGTTAGTAATCTGTTTACTGATCTTAAGTTGTCTCATCGGCTTCTATACAATCATTAATCAAACACGTGAATTTCAGAAATAAGTTCCAATAAAACTCAAGTTCCTGAGGTTAGATTTCAAAAAAATGCTTTTCAAACTTATTTTTCAGTTTCTCCTAAGCTGTTGTGGCGCCCTCCCTGGCTGGAGATTTGGGCAACAACACTTTACGCGACAATCTAAATTTCCCTGTTTTCTTATCAACTTCTATCAATTTAACTTTTACCTCCTCGCCTACTTCCAGCACGCCATCCATCGTTTCAAGTCTCTCCCACTTAATTTCAGAAATATGCAGCAAGCCATCTTTGCCCGGCATGAACTCAACAAATGCTCCAAACGGCATGATTGATTTCACAATTCCGGTGTAAACCTCTCCAACTTCCGGAACGGCAACGATAGCTTTCACCCTTTTCACGGCCGCATCCATGATCGTTTGGTCGGTAGCAAAAATATTTACCAAGCCTTTATTTCCAACTTCCTCAATCACTATGGTTGCGCCGGTCGTCTTTTGAATATCCTGAACCACTTTACCCCCTGGCCCGATGACTGCACCAATCAAATCCTTGTCGATGGTAATCGTTACCGCACGAGGTGCGTGAGGCTTAAGTTCGGGCTTAGGAGCTGAAAGTGTCTTTTTCATCTCATTAAGAATATGGAGACGTCCTTCTTTCGCCTGGTGCAGCGCTTCACTCAAAACTTCATATGTCAATCCATCCACTTTCAAATCCATTTGACAGGCCGTTATTCCTTTTTCCGTTCCGGTTACCTTAAAGTCCATATCACCCAAATGATCCTCATCGCCAAGGATGTCGGAAAGGATCGCATATTTGCCAGTGCTGCTATCGGAAATCATTCCCATAGCAATACCTGAAACAGGCGCTTTGATTTGAATCCCTGCGTCCATCAGCGCAAGGGAACCTGCACAAACCGTAGCCATCGATGATGATCCGTTGGATTCCAGAATATCAGAAACTACACGAATCGTATAAGGGCTTTCAGCAAGATTAGGGAGAACCTGCTTGAGAGAGCGCATCGCCAGGTTACCATGACCAACTTCCCGGCGACCTGGACCGCGGTTCGGTTTTACTTCACCCGTTGAAAATCCCGGGAAATTATAATGCAAAATGAATTTATTGTTGCCATCAAACATAGCCCCATCGATCATCTGCTCGTCAAGTTTGGTGCCTAAGGTAGCAGTGGTTAATGATTGGGTTTCGCCGCGCGTGAAAATCGCCGAACCGTGTGCCGAAGGAAGGTAATCTACTTCCGTCCAGATCGGTCGGATTTCAGTGGTCTTTCTTCCGTCCAGTCTTACTTTTTCATTCAACACCAAATTGCGGCAGGCCTTCTTATGAATTTCGTGGTAGTATTTTTTTACGAGATCTTTATTCACGGTAGTGTCTTCGGGCAATGAGGCAATATACTCCTCCACGATTTTTCCAAAAAGCTCGGAGCGATCATGCTTGCTTTTCAATTGTTTTCTGGCTACTTCGTATACTTTATCGTACAAAAGTTTATGAAGTTCTTCCCGTAAGTTCTCATCTTTTAACTCATGCTCATAGGTGCGTTTTTGGGTCTTACCTACTGCTTGAGTTAATTCAATTTGCAACTGGCATTGAGCCTTAATGGCTTCATGCGCTAACTTCAACGCTTCAAGCATGTCTATCTCATTGATCTCTTTGCATTCGCCTTCTACCATCAAAATATTTTCGATTGAAGCAGCGACAATAAAATCAAGGTCAGCCTTCTCTTTTTGCTCCAGCGTAGGATTGATAACAAACTGACCATCAACCCGAGCAACTCTTACCTCTGATATCGGTCCTTGAAATGGGATATCAGAAACGGAAAGGGCTGCAGACGCTGCAAAGGCTGCCAATGAATCGGGTAGCGCAGTCTGATCCCCCGAAATCAACTGGATGTTTACTTGAGTCTCTGCGTGGTAATCATCAGGAAATAATGGACGTATGGCACGATCTACCAAACGACTAATTAATATCTCGTAATCGGATAGCCTTCCTTCCCTTTTCAAAAATCCACCCGGAATTTTTCCGGTTGACGCGAATTTTTCCTGATAGTCAACGGACAAGGGCAAAAAGTCGGCACCTTCTTTTCCTTCCTGGTTGGCAACCACGGTGGCCAATAACATTGTATTTCCCATGCGAAGCACTACCGCCCCGTCAGCCTGCCTTGCAAGCTTGCCTGTTTCGATGGTGATCTCACGACCGTCAGGCAGGGTACATTTCTTTGAAATAACAACTGGTTTCATAATATAATAGTAGGATAGAACCTTGGAACTGGTTCGGTTAATAAAAGCGAAAAGGGAACCTTCAATGGGTTCCCTGTCCTGCTATGGAATAAATTATTTTCTAAGATCTAGTTCAGCAAGGATAGAGCGATACCGCTCAATATTAGTGCGCTGAAGATAGTTCAGTAGTTTCTTGCGTTGGCCTACCAGTCTCAGCAACCCGGTTTGTGTTGAGTAGTCCTTTTTGTTGGCCTTCAAATGCCCCGTTAGATAATTGATCCGGTGGGTAAACAATGCGACCTGGGATTCAGGTGAACCAGTATCGGTTTTCTTCTTGGCAAATCCGTGTTTGCCGAATAAATCCTGTTTTGTAGCTGCGGTTAAGTACATCTGCTTCGATTTTTGCTTTTAATCTTTGTTTTTAATCGCGCAAAAGTAGAATAACTCTATAGAATTTCCAAATCAGGCTGGTCGGGTTTTACCTTGAATAACCTGGGAAAGCGTTTTTTTTAAATTATCGAAGGCGACATTATAAAAGTCAGCATCAAATAATCTGGCATCAGCCCTAGCCTGACGTAAAAAGACAAATCCAAAAAGGAAAAGTATAGCATTTGGCATCCACATCCCTACAATCATAGGTGTAGTTTCGACCCTGGCCCATTTTTCTCCCATTAAACTTAGCACATAAAAAATAATAAAGAAGAAAATGGAGGCAATGACCGGTACCCCCAGTCCTCCCTTTTTAATGATGGCACCTAAAGGGGCACCAATTAAAAACATGGCAATACAGGCAATGGAGTTGGCCATAATCTTATGCCATTGAATCTCAAATACCCGATACTCGTAACCATAGCTTTCAACATTTGCATTAAAGGTCTGAAGTTGGCTTTTCGCCTGCCGTACGTGACCAAGCGCTAACGTTATTTCGGATGATGTCGGTTCCTTCTGATAAAGGCTGTCTGAAAATTTATAATCTTTCTGCCAAATTACGCTGGGCAATTTTATTTTAGGGGCGCTGGCATTTCCTGCACTTGGGGGAAGAATGTTTTGCGACGGAGACGCAATTTTAGACGTGTCTTTTCTTTTGGCCAAGCTCAATGAATCCTTGTATCGTTTGAATAATTTCAAATCACCGGGAAGAGCAACAGAATCTTTCTTGAAGTGGAAACTAAACAAAGCCCCCTGTAGCTGATAAATTCCCAAGCGCTGGGATTTTATTTCTCGGCCGACGGAATCCATATCCGTGGTAAGCTCTCCCATGTTTCGCATGATGCGGTTGCTGGCGAACCATTTTTTGTCAGTCCTACTCAATCCAAAAGATGACAAATCGAATACAATTTCGGTCTTATCAAATTTAGTCTTACTGAAGGTTTCTTCCGGCGTGTAACGTCCATTCATATCTTGACCGGAGCCTTCCTCATAATTGTATCCTTTGAAAAGTTCCAGTTTAAGATACTGTTCATTAAAAATCGTGTACATTTTACCTGAGTCGGCAATGGTTACTTGCTTGTTCCCGTTTCGTCCCCGGTGATCATAGATAATGACGTCCTTCAGAGTGATTCCATCTTTGAATTTTTTGGCCACTTTAATACTGATGTCAGGAATACCACCGTAAAATTCACCTTCGCGCAAATCCAGCGCTGGCTTTTTTTGTTTAATATCATACAATAAGCTATACGTTTCCAGAGCAGCCTTTGGCACCATGTAGTTGTTCGATAAAAAAGCGAAATAGGTGAGCAGTAACGAAAAGACAAAAATGGGCGCAAGACTACGAAGCATTGAAATCCCTAAGCTTTTCACCGCTGTCAATTCAAAGTGTTCTCCCAAATTGCCATAGGTAATCAGTGCTGCCAGTAAAATGGAAAGGGGTAGCGCCTGTGGCGTAACAGAAACAGCAAAATAAAAGAGTAATGTTCCTAAAACATCCCACCCTAAATCCTTTCCAATAATATCATCAAAATATTTGATCATGTTCACCAACAGAAGAATGAACACGACCACCAAAAAAGTGAGTATAAACGGTCCCAGAAAGGACGAAAATATTAGCTTGTCAATCTTCTTCATGGCAAATGCAAAGGTAGTGCAAAAAGGAGGCCGAAATAAAAGGTAGGGCATAAGGGCATAATACAGTTAGCAAAAGTACTGTCTGCTGACTTGTCTATCTACCTCCTTTTTATTTGACTATCGGGAGTATTATTATCAAATTTACCTGATGGCTTTCCTACGGGCAACCTTATCGCTGCTTGCGTTCTTAGGAGTGATCCAGAGTTCGTTTTCACAAAAGGAAAAAAAGGACGCTTCGTTCTATTTCCAGAAGGGTGAAGATGCGCTGGATGCGCAATCTTATGAGTCAGCTTTAGCACACTTCAATGAGTGTCTGAGGCTTGACCCCTACTTTATGGAGGCTTATTTCTCCCGTGCGCAGGTCCGGGAAAGTCTAGGAGATTCAAAAGGAGCGCTCACTGATTTTAGTATTTACCTCGAGTCAAAACCGCAAAATACAGAAGCTTTGTTCGCCCGTGCTCAACTTCGCTATCAGTTTAAACAATGGGCCATGGCTCGCGAAGATTTTTTGAAATTACTGTCAGCACCGCCGGGAGAAACAAAATCAATATTTTTTGCTGTTGACAAGGAAAGTGGTAGCCCTATTGTGACCACGCAAACCGGCATGACATCGTCCCTATTAAATTACCTTGGGCTTGTCGACAGTCAAATGAAAAATTACAAGCGAGCAATTCAGTATTTAGATTCTGCCGTTAAGCTTGAACCTAACAATCCGGAATTCCTGATCAACCGAGGGTGGGCTCGTCAAGAGATGTTTGATACTGCTCTGGCAACCGCTGACTATCAAAAAGCACTGAAGATTAGTCCCGAAGGAAGTTTAGCGCGTCACAACCTCGCTGTTCTTTCCGCCAGAAAAGGGAACCTTAAAGAAGTGGAAAAACTCTTGGATGAGGCCATTGAACGAAGTCCGGAAGATGCACATTACTACACTGCGCGCGCCATCAATTTCACGGCCCAAGGAAACTTCCAAAAAGCGCTCACGGATTATACCTCTGCCATTCAGTTGGATAAGCTTAATGCCGACCTGTGGTTGCGACGCGGGTTGATCAAAGTTCAGTTGAAGGATTTGAATGGTGCACTTGAAGATTATACACAATCAATCAAACTGAAAGACGACAATGAAAAAGTATGGTTGCTGCGCGGTAATTTGATGATGCAGATGAGTAGAATGAAGGATGCTATTGAAGATTATACGATAGCCATCACCCATCAACCGGAATTTGGAACGGCTTATTTTCAGCGGGCTCTTGCCCGGCAACATTCAGGAAATTTGAAGGATGCTTGTGAAGATTTGAAGCAAGCGCGACGCTATCATGTAAAGGTTGACGATAAATTGATAACTGAAACCTGCCGATAGAAAGCTAACCCTGGTGTCCTTGATTAACAGAGTCATTTTATATCGTTCAAAACCACAAGTCCTGCACATCCATTTGGCACTGTAATTGCCTTACTTCTATCTTTACCAAAAGTATATCTTGAAAAAAATCGTTCTTTGGTTCCTCGGAGTAGCAACCTCACTTTCACTGATCACCATTTCATTGATCGGCCCTGTTGATAACAGTCCCTTGGAAAATCGGGAATCTTACCGACAAACGATGGAGCGGTTGGATACTTTTCACCCCATGCATCATTCCCCAAAAACAAAATTAAAAGCCGGTTGGGCCAAAGTTAACATCACGCCCAGGTCACGTATGCCGATGGCCGGCTACGCACCCCGCAACCATTTCGATACTGTTCATGACTCCGTGTATGTTCGGATATTGGCCATTGACAACGGTGGCATTCAATGCTTCATGATCAGTGCTGATTTACTCATCTTCCCTCCTGCCTTGAAGCAAAAGCTGCTGCAACAAAAAAATGGAGAACGGTTCCTGTACTTCACCGCTACACACGCACACAGTAGCCTGGGTGCCTGGGATAACAGTGTGATCGGCAATCTGATTTTGGGAAGTTACAACGACCAATGGCTTGATAGTCTTGCCGATAAAATTCATACTGCCATGAATGTCGCTGCTGCCCAACTTACGCCGGCAACAATTAATTATTTTGAGGCCAACGCGGATGAGTATGTAGAAAACCGTATTGATCCCAAGCAGGGGTCAACAGATGGAACAATCCGCGGATTGAAAATACTCCGCGAAGATGGCAGCAAGGGGTTACTCGTCAGTTACAGCGCCCATCCTACCAACATCGACCACCTCAGTTTAGCACTTTCTGGCGACTATCCGGCTGGTCTCATATCCAGGGCCGAGCAAAAGGGTTATAATTTTGCCTTGTTTGCTTCAGGAAATATTGGTAGTCACCGGGTGAAATGGATGCCCGAAAAGGAATTTGTCATGTGCGATTCACTGGCATACAAACTTTACCGCACCGTGCAGGGTGCTGCCGACGTAGCCATCAAAGATTCGAGCATTAATACTTCCATTATTCACGTGAACTATGCACCATCGCAATTGCACATCCTTCAACGTTACAAAGTGAGAGACTGGGTATTTCGAATACTCTTTCGAAAATTAAGGGGTGATATCCGCTATATGAAAATCGGGAATATCATCTTCCTTGGGATGCCCTGCGATTTCTCAGGTGAAATTTTTGTGCGCGATGGTTTAGGAAAATTGGCTGAAAGCGAGGGTGAAAAATTATTCATCACCAGTTTCAACGGCGATTACGTAGGGTATATCACGGATGATCGTTACTACGGTCACTCCGAGCAAGAAGAGATCATGGCTATGAACTGGGTCGGGCCGCATTACGGCACTTACTTTTCTCAGATCATCAAAAAAATAATTATAAAAAGTAAATGACTACCGGGGTGATCGGTTCTTGAAGAATTTCTTTTTACCCTTGGATGAGGGTCTTCGCTCATTTTCGCTTCGATGTTTCTCAGGTTGGTATTCAAATGACGGGCCAATACCTTCCGGCAAAGAAACTTTGGTAATTTGCCTTCCAATCAATTTTTCAATCTGAAGAAACCTGCGCTGGTCTCGTTCGTTGATAAACGTGATGGCGTGGCCTGTGCTTTCTGCACGAGCGGTTCGACCAATACGGTGGATATAATCCTCCGGGTCAGGCGGCACATCATAATTTAATACCAGTCCGATCCCCTCAACATCAATTCCTCGTGAGAGCACGTCCGTTCCTATCAATAGCCGTAATTGCTTATTTTTAAACTCGCGCAAAATTTCCTCACGCTCGGATTGCTCCAGGTCGGAGTGAATCGCCTTTGAGGGCAATCCCAACTTTGGCAGCAACCGCCCAAGGTGCTTTACATTTTCTTTCGTTGAAGCAAAAATCAAGACACTGGGATAGTCGGATTCTTTTAACAACTTCGTGATCAGTTTTTCTTTCTGATCATCACGCACTAAATAGGCTTCTTGTACAATACCTTCCGCCGGTGTAGAAATTGCAAGACTAATTTCTTGCGGGTTACGTAAAATTTTGTTCGCCAAAGAGCGGATGCGCGGTGGCATGGTGGCGGAAAAGAAAAGGGTTTGCCTCCCTTCCGGCAAGTATTTTATGATCCTCATAATATCGTCATGAAAGCCCATATCGAGCATGCGATCTGCCTCATCAAGAACGAGATGTTGAATGTACTTTAAATCAATTGCTCCCGATGCCAATTGGGCAATCAACCGGCCGGGTGTAGCAACAATCATGTCCACTCCGGCCTCAAGCGCTTTCTTTTGTTGATCCCAGGTTGCACCATCCCCACCTCCATAAATAGGAATAGAGCTAACCCCCGTGAAATAAGCAAAGCCCTCAACCTGCTGATCGATTTGCTGTACTAGTTCTCGCGTAGGCGCGATAATTAATGTATTCAAGTGCCGGTGATCAGAGTGGATAATGTTATTCAGTATCGGTAGCAAGTAGGCGGCTGTCTTCCCTGTGCCTGTCTGAGCGCAGGCAATGAGGTCGTGCTTCTTTAAGATCAAAGGGATTGCCTGTTCTTGTATCGGGGTAGGCTTTTCATAGCCCATTGACGAAAGGCCATCTTGCAGCTTCGCATCAAATTGAAAGTCTCCAAAAGTCAAAATAGGGCAATTATCATTATACGGATCGCAAGGTAGAAAGAAGTTTCGAGTTACCGTTTAGAACTTGAAAATCCAAGTCTAAAATTATTGAACCGACATTAACACTCCGTGATTTAGTGCTGGCCTGTCATTGCGGTTGGGCTAAGGTCTAGTGTTTTCCTGCCCTTCCCCCATACTTTCTGCGCAACGTGAACCTCAGAACGGCTTTTTTCAAAAGTTCAAAATACAAGGTCCCATATAAAACTATAATCATTACCCAAATTATAGAAAGATTAAAATAGAGCGTGTCAAATTTTTGCCCGGCAAAATATTTTGAGGGAATGTAAAAATTATCCCGGAAATCCATGAAATGATTCGGCCGATGTTCATTGAAATAAATAGGATATATTTTTTGTATCAACTCACCATCCCACTCAATAACACGAGAAAGGCTTTGCGTATTCTCAACCCATTTGGTCACTTCATCGTTCAGGTATTTCTTTTTTAATTTTTCATAGGCGATTTTCTTTTCTTCACCATCCGTCAGTCTGCCCAACAACTCTTCCTTGGCTACCTGCGTGCTTCGACTTCTGACGGTATAAAATTCCTTAAGCGCCTTCAAAAATTGATTGGCTTTTAAATAGACAGTAGAATCAAACTTTCCAACTTCAAGTTGATTTATTTCCGGCATCGCCCTCCCGACGATGGCCGATTCGTGGTTCAGTTCATGGCGCAGCAAATCCAATGTTGGTTTCACCTTGTTCGCATCATTTTGGCTTCGCCATCCTTCAGGATGATTGATCACGTAGGACAACTTGGATTCCAGCGTTGGCAAATAATATCCGCGCTTATATTCGGCCATGAAATGCTTTTGATCCAATTCATAGAATTGTTTCTCTAAAGGATTGTCTTTAAACTGGGTAACCATGTAAGCCTCAAATGCCCAGCGCGATGCCATCAATTCACCCAACAGGGGAATGCCATCTGGCTTACCTACTCTTGGGTTGAATTTGTCGAAGTTGATGACTACCCCGCTCAATAATAGCTGTGGAATAATCAAGATGGGAATCAAAACGTATATGGTAACGGCCGAATCAAAAGCTGACGAAATATTTAAGCCCAATACATTGGCAAAGCAGGAACAGGAAAATAAAATAAGCCAATAGCGCATTTCGCCGAACGGAATTTCAAGCAAAGCGTTTCCGACCAAAATGAAGGTGAGGGTTTGAAAAGCAGAGAGTGAAAACAAAATGATCAATTTTGAAATAAAATAGCTGCTGCGGCTCAAGTGGAGGAACCGCTCCCGTTTTAATATTTTTCGATCGCGAAATATTTCTTCGGCGCTGACAATCAATCCTACAAAAAGCGCCACGACAATACTCATGAAAAAATAAACCGGGATATTGGCATTGTCATAGAACGTATATTTGGGGTCGTCCAAGCCCACGGATTCGTAGTACTTTACAAAATAACCGATAAACAGCGCAAGTAAAGGAGTGAGCATCAAGTTCACCATCACATATTGGCGATTAGCAAGCTTGGATTTAACGTCTCTTAAAATAAACACGGCCAATTGTTGAACCCAATTCGGAATTTGTTGAACAGCTGGTAAAGCCTCTTTGACTTCCTCGATCTTTGGGATTTTTATCTTCTTTTTAAAATATTGGTACCACTGGCCCGGAGAAATTTTTCGGGTATGGGTAAAACGGCCGTATTCGTTCACCACACGTGTCTCGATGATATTGAAAATTTGTTCCGGGTTGATATTGCCGCACTCGGGACAAGCTCCTGGGGTTTTGTTGGCTGCATTGATGATCTCCTGGAAATAATTTACTGACTCTACCGGGTTGCCATAATAAATTTGAAATCCGCCAACATCAAGAATCAATAGGGCATCAAACATCTTAAAGATATCGGATGAAGGCTGGTGAATCACTACAAAAATCATCTTCCCGCGAAGAGTCAATTCCTTTAGCAAATCCATGATGTTTTCAGAATCGCGCGAGGAAAGCCCTGACGTTGGTTCATCCACAAAAAGAATCGTCGGCTCGCGCAGCAACTCAAGACCAATATTCAATCGCTTGCGCTGGCCACCGCTAATTGTTTTTGACAATGGTGAGCCGACCGTCAGGTCTTTGATTTCGGACAGGCCCAGATTTGCCAACACACGATCAACCTTGTCAATAATTTCTGGTTGGGCATAGTGGCCAAAGCAAAGACGGGCAGAATAATAAAGATTTTCATAAACGGTAAGATCTTCCATCAATAGATCGTCTTGCGGAATAAACCCGATCACACCCTCCACTTCGGTCGGCTTCTCATGAATATTGATGCCATTGATAAGCACTCGCCCACTCGAAGGCTTCTCAGAGCCATTAAGAACCGCAAGCAGCGTGGATTTTCCTGAGCCACTACCGCCCATGATGCCGATTAGCTTGCCGCCGGTTTCGGCTAAGCTGATGTTTTGCAACCCGGCACGGCCACTTCGGAAGTGATAAAAAACGTGGTCAGCTTCAAAGCTAACTTTAGTGTCGCTACCCTCAAATAAAAATTTCCCAACCACATCGCTGTAGTAAATAGGTTCAATCTTCGAACCGCGGATCGTGCTGCCGGTAGGAAATACGTCCACCCTTCTCGACTTCAATGGCAAACTATTTAGATTGAGTGGTGTAATTCCCAGGTATTTGATAAAATACGTTTCAATATCCGTCAGGCGAAGAATGGCAATCATCCCGGAAAGATTCTTGGCGATAAGATGCGGCCCCAGGTGATCTTCCGACGGGCTTTCATCAATGATTAAAATGTTTTTGGAATCTAATTCATCCGAATCATGACCAAGGACAAAGGCCCGCATGGCACGAAAATCCTTCGACGGGATTTTCAATGCTTCACCAATGTAAAATATCAAATTGCTCTGCCGCTCGGAAAGTTCATCGCCGGCAAATACCAATTCAATTATTTTAATCACCAATACTGCCTTTTGCTGCATGGTAAGTGCCTGATTTACCTTTCGCGCTATTTGAATAATCTGAGCCCAGTCGTCTACAAACTCCTGCGTTGCTTCGTCCACATTGGCAAGTTGTGTGCTGGTAGGCTTGTTTTTTTTACAAAAGTCATCGAAGAGAGAAAGATAGTATCGAAGGCCATCCTGGTTGAGGTGAAGCGACAAAAATTCTTTTATGATGGTGCGTTCATCCTCCGTGATGCGCTCCTTTGCCACGATGGCAAAAAACTGGATAATCGCTTTTAAAAGTTCTTCACTCATTTATCGTACACATGAATCGCACTCAAAATAGGAAAAAAAACTGAGTGTGTAACTGTTATAGGTTGAGAGGGCTTCGAGTAGTTAAATTCTAAATTGATTACTGCTGCATTTGAATTTCCTGATGCCGCCGATAGGAATTTTTGGAAAACGAAGATACCGTCTCAGGCTCTATTACTTCGCTGGAGCCTTCGAGAACAAGCCCATCTTCATACGAAACGGAAACGGATACCTCCAAGGTATGTTCAGAAGTACCGCGATAAGTACCTTTTACGGGGGAACAATCTGAAAAATTTCTTCCCACGGCCAATCGCACATGTGTATCGTTGACAACGCAATTATTAGTCGGGTCAAGCCCTATCCAGCCATAGAACGGAATGTACGCCTCCACCCAGGCATGAGTCGCTCCTTCACCACGCATTCCGCTCTTTTTCGGGCAAATGTATCCACTCACATAACGAGCCGGGATATTGATCCATCGAAGCATCGCTAAAAGAATTTGTGCGAAATCCTGGCATACTCCGGTTTTTATTTTCCATACTTCATCTAACGTGCTTTCCACTGTCGTAATTCCTTTTTTGTAAATGAATTTTTCGAATACAAACGAGCACAGTGCTTTAGCAGAGATCAGGGGAGAGTTGGACTTCATTCGTTCATTTTCTACAATGGCAACGACTTCTGAAACACCCTCAAAAGAGTCGTGCTTTAAGAAGTCCATAAACTGAAATCTCGAGTTGATTTTTTCGAGTTCCTCCCACTGCTTATTCACCGCTACCGAATCTTCGGGCGAATTTTTCGACCGTGTGACCACCACCACCCTGGAGTCAATCACGAGGTCGTGATGTGGATGGTAGTGCGTAAACGTTCCCTGTTCGTTTCCAAAATAATCGAGATGCACTTCTATAGGCACACCCCCGCTCACGATAATTTGATGTTGCAAGACTTCCTGATGATCGTCTTTAATTGGATAAAGCATAATTTGGTTAGCGCTGTCGCGAACGGGTACTTCGTAGGTGTACTTGGTCATGTGGTTAATCCTGAATTTCGGCATGAAAAGTTAACGTTAACTGTATGCAAAATAATGCTGATTGAGAGCATTGCCAACCGCATATAACTCATGATGAACCCGATCGAGATAAACTGGTAGGCCTTCCCTTAGAATCATATCAACGTTAGAAAACTGAATATTGCTCCTCAATTTTCCAATCATAAAATTAATTTGATCGAACCCATCCAGGTTGTTTTCATTTTTCAGGCGCTCGAAATACCGGCTCACTTGTAACACCGAATAGTGAATCGATCTTGGAAAATTAATATTAAAAATAACCTGGTCTAAAATATTTTTCGCACCAAAACCGTCTCGATAGTTTTTTAAGTACAATTCATATCCAGAAATAGACATCAGGAAATATTTCCAAAATGACGCGTCGGCCATTTCCTCGGTATCCAGGGACAAATCCTTAAACCGAACATGAAGTATGTCCGCCGATTGAATGGCGCGCTCCAGGCATTTGCCAATATTCATAAAGCACATTCCTTCCCCACGCGACATCGTGATTTCAGTGGTACCATAATACAGCGTTCCTTGCTTGATCAAAGCATCTAACACCGTCACCGGATCTTCGCTTTTCAACAGGCGGCTAAGCTTCTCATCACGAACAATATGATAAAATTCATTCAAACACTGCCACACCTCCTTCGTGATATGGTCTTGTACAGAACGTGCATTTTCACGTGACTTGGTAACCATGTTCACCACCGAATTAGGGTTATCTTTATCGACCACCATAAATTGAAGCACCGCCCTGCTGTTCTTTTCAATCTTAACGATTTCAGCATCCTCCAGAAAAGTAAATATCTTCAGCACGGGGCGCCATGTAAACGCACTGGTATTGTCTTGCGATGATGCATAATTAATTTTAAGCATTCGAAGAATACCGTCTATGCGCTCAATATAACGCGACATCCAAAACAAAGAGTCAGCAACCCGGCTTAGCATATCACTGTGATTGATTGGTTATCATTTCCACATTTAGTCTACCGGATACTCGAGCAAGGCCAACGCTAAATTTCGTTGCTGAATGGCTAATTCTTCGGAATCAGGTGTGGTCATGTTTCCAATAAAATTGAAACCAAAACTTTTATAATAAGCGATAATAGTCGGGTTGTCGGCCCATGTATCCATTCGTACGTACTTAATTTTTTTTTCTTTAGCGTGCTCAATTGCCCAATTCAATATTTTTCCAAACTGTTGATGGCCCTTAAAGTTGGGATTCACAACTACGCGATGAAGGTAAATGGCATCACCTTGGTCCCTTTTTTCCCAGATAATTTTGTCGGCATAGCAAATGCTGAATATGCATAAAATGTGCTGGCCATCTGTTACCTTATAGTGGAGTCGATTGGCCACATCCGATTGCAAAATTCCTTTGTCATAACCATTCCAGACTTTATATCCTTTTCTTGTTTGATAAGCGATTGCTTCTTCGAAAAGCCAAAAGCTAAATGCCAGGTCGCTTTCTTCAGTGTTTACGATTTTGTAGTCTGTCATTTTAATCTGCTGAATAGAATTGAAAGAGCCTCATCTCATACTGACAAAACCCATGTGTCCTTGCTGCCGCCACCTTGCGATGAATTTACCACCAATGATCCCTCCTTCAACGCCACCCGAGTTAGTCCACCGGGAACAATCTCAATTCCATTCGGTCCGCACAAGGCAAATGGCCGAAGGTCAAGTCGGCGTGGGCGAACTTTGCCATTGATATAGCATGGAGCGGATGACAAGCTGACGACAGGTTGAGCAATGAATTGACGAGGGTCTTTTAAAATTTCTTTTTTGTAATCTTTAATTTCCTCGTCTGAAGCTGCATGCCCCATCAACATTCCGTAACCTCCCGATCCATTGGTTTTCTTCACCACCATCTTTTGGATATTCTCCAGAACGTGTTTGCTTTCATCCGGGTTTTTTAATTGATACGTTGGAACATTTTTTAATAAAGGCTCTTCATTCAAGTAATAGCGGATCATTTCAGGCACATAAACATAAATCGCCTTATCATCGGCTACTCCATTTCCAATCGCATTAACGATCGCGACATTTCCTTTCCGATAGGCAGACAATATTCCCGAAACACCCAACTCACTTTGCGGATTAAAAACCAAAGGGTCAAGATAATCATCATCCACCCGGCGATAAATCACATCTACCTGCTGTTGACCATTAGTCGTCTTCATGTAAACCTTATGATTATCAACCACCAGGTCGCGGCCTTCAACCAATTCAACTCCCATTAATCGTGCAAGGGTGGTGTGCTCAAAATACGCGGAATTGTACATCCCCGGAGTAAGCAACACAACCGTCGGATTTGACACTTTGCGGGGCGAAAGGGCAACTAAATTATTGTGCAAAATATTGGGGTACTGCATGACAGGCCTTACCTTATTCTGAGGGATTAAATCCGGAAAGATGCGTTTGGTAATCTCGCGGTTTTCAATCATGTAAGAAACACCGGAGGGCGTTCGAAGATTGTCTTCCAAAATATAGAATGTGCCATCATGGTCGCGGATCAGGTCGATGCCGGCAATGTGGACATAAATGTCATAAGGGACATTCACCCCCTGCATCTCACGGATATAATGCGGGCAGGAGTAAATTAAATCGGCAGGAACAATTCCATCCTTAATGATGAATTGATTATGGTAAACATCTTTCAGGAATAAATTAAGTGCTTTAAGCCGCTGCTTGATCCCACGCTCAATTTCATCCCATTCATTAGCCGTTACAATTCTTGGAATAATATCAAACGGGAAAATCTTTTCGATCCCTTCTCCGCTTGAATAAACAGTGAATGTGATTCCCTGGCTCATAAAGAGACGCTTGGCCAGCTCCTCCTTTTTGTTCAATTCATCCAGCGGAATGGCCTGAAGAAATTCATAAATGTTCTGGTAAGGAGAACGTACTTTTTCCCCCGCATACATTTCATCCCAGGTACTCTCCTGCAAGGGGTAATCATCAAAAAGTGGAGAAGAATTCATCGGTTGCACAAAATACAAGTTCGGCAACACAATTGTTAATACTCCCTAAAGAATTTTACCGCAATCGAGTTCGAGAGTACGAGTTAAGAAAATTATTTAATGCTCCTTCTCGCCATCAAGGGAAAGAACATATTGCGCCATTTTCTCTGCGTCAGCTTCTGAAATGTCAGGGTGAGCTGTCATAGGAATTTGGCCCCAAACACCCGTACCACCTTTAATGATTTTTTGGGCTAACATTTTGACGTTCGCATCCGTAAACTCATATTTCTTTGCCACATCAAGATGAGCGGGTCCGATGATTTTGTTCGTAGCATGATGGCAGGTTTTACAATCGCTTGCTTTTACCAGGGATTCACCTTGTGCAACCACGTCACTCCCGACAGGCTTAGCACTTTGATCCGAGGGTGTTCCATAATCTTCGGTAGAGGCCTTTTCCTTTTTCGGTCCGCATGAAAAAAGAACTAATGCAAAAACAGAAATAAGGGTGACGGAGTAATTTTTTTTCATGATTGATTCTTTTAAATGTTAAATGCCTAAAATTTTTCTGTTCAGTTTCGGGTTTTTTCCAGTGGAAGCAAAGTCATCAAATGCTTTTTCAGTCACCCTGATCATGTAATCACTAATCCGCTCTGCTCCTTCCTTCGCGCCTTGCTCCGGATGTTTGATGCAACACTCCCATTCCAGCACGGCCCACCCATCGTAACCATATTGCGCGAGTTTTGAAAAAATGGATTTAAAATCTACTTGTCCATCGCCCACCGAGCGAAAACGCCCCGGTCGGTTAACCCAATCCTGAAAGCCTCCATACACGCCGCTCTTTCC
>Ga0206942_1133_pt1 | contig 22106 bp, 25 predicted proteins | sample Alteio_BWOrgHeat_6_FD_153253 | JGI IMG/M metagenome (GOLD analysis project Ga0206942, IMG submission 153253) | Enriched cells from forest soil in Barre Woods Harvard Forest LTER site, Petersham, Massachusetts, United States -... | ecosystem: Environmental > Terrestrial > Soil > Temperate forest > O... | reverse complement strand
AGGTTTTTGGCCTCACGCTCGCGCTCAGACTTCATGCGCAAGTATATGTCATTGCGGTTCTTCTCGGGGAAATCGGCGCTGACGATGCGGACATCGACAATTTCAATACCATATTCCTTGCCCTTATCCGCCACCATATTCTTGATTTGTTCCATAATTTCATCGCGCTTGGTGGTGAGCAAAGTATTGAGCGGCACTTCGCTGATGACCTTGCGCATGGATGATTCCAGAATCGGGTCGAGGTTGCCCTCGAGGTTGGAAACGCTCTTGACCGTCTGCAAAAATTTCAACGGGTCGGAAATTCTGTATTTGACATAGGCGTCAACTTCCAGCCGCTTCAAGTCACCGGCGATGATGGTTTTGGCGCTGGCATCATAATCGAGGATGCGCTTGTCGAAATATTCGACATCTTCCCACGGCAGTTTGGTTTCCAGCCCCGGCTCCGTGATTATGCGCACCGGTTTTTTGAACTGGAGGACGATTGCGGTTTCGGTCTGGTCAACGATGAAGCCGGAGCTGAATGCGACCAGCGCGGCGATGACGGCGAGACCGATGAGGAATTTATTTCGCATTATCCTCTCCTTTAGAGCTTGGTGCAAAAGGCACTAATGTCAGCACAGCAATTCCTTTTAGAAGGATAATTGAGAAGATACCGACTAATACACCGGTGAGGAATTTATTTCGCATCTTTATCCCCCTCCTTTTTCGGCTGCGCCAGATTGAGGCCGTTCAAGGGTAAGTAAGGCACTGTGTGGCTGCTGTCGTCGAGAATTACTTTATTGGCGTCGCCGAGAACTTCCTGCATGGTTTCGAGGTAAATGCGGCTGCGGGTGACGTCTTTGGCTTGTTTATATTGGGTGTAGACGGCCAAAAAGCGGCTGGCGTCACCTTTGGCGCGGGCGACGACGGATTGTTTATAGGCTTCGGCATCCTCGGTCATTTTGGCGGCGTCGCCGCTGGCGCGGGGGAGGATGTCGTTGCGGTAGGCCTCGGCCTGGTTTTTCACCCTTTCCTGCTCGGTCTTGGCGTTCTGCACGTCAATCTGCGCGTCGATGACTTCATTGGGCACGTCGATTTTTTTCAGCTCGACGCCGACGATGCGGATGCCGGATTTATAATTATCAAGCATCGCCTGCAGCCGCTCCTGGACTTCCTCGGCGGTTTTGGCGCGGGATTTATCTTCGCCGGCCAGCGACATCGGGTTGGCGCCGATAACTTCACGCATGGCGCTTTCAGCGGCGTTTTTCGCGGTTTTTTCCGGGTCAGTGATGTTGAAAAGGAAATCTTGGAGATTGCTGATATTCCAGCGCACCACGAACTCAACATCGACAATATTCTCATCGCCCGTCACCATCAAATTCTGCTGCTCACCCTGGCCGATTTCGATCAGATTAGGGATTTGGACATTGCGGGTGAATTGCTTCTCAAACGGCGGCGGCAGCTTGAAGTTGAGGCCGGATTCGACAGTGCGGTCATATTTGCCGAAGCGCAGGACAACAGCTTTTTCGCCGGAAGCAACGAAGAACACCGAGCCGAAAATAAGCCAGATGGCGAGGAAAACCGCGGCGACGATGAGTAACAGACGCTCAGTGCCGTTTTCGCCGCCGAACATATTTTGCGTGTTCTGACGGAATTTTTTTAAAATCTCGTCAAGCTCGGCATCTTTTTTGCTGCCCGGGCCATTTCCCGGAGGTGGAGGTGGTGGAGGCGCGCCCGGAGGGGTTTTGGGCTTTTTCTTCGGCGGTGGCGGCGGGTTGCTCCACGGGTCAAAATTCTTATCGTCGGCCATTTCGGGGAGAGTAGAGAGGAAAGAGAATAGAGTAAAGAGTTTTTGCCCATTTTTTCTTTTCTCTTTACTCTTTTCTCTCTACTCTCAACCCATGCCCTCCAAAGATCAGATAACCGCCGCGCTCGAAAAACATGTTCCACGTGGAACAGTCTCCGGCGTGGTGATTGACGGCGGCAAAGTCGGTTTTGCCCTGGAATCGCAGGATGAGGGTTTAAGGCTGGTATGCGAAAAAGCGGTGTTTGCCATTCCCGGGGTGGAAAAAGTCACGGCGGTGCTGACGGGCAGCCGAGGCCAGATTAAGGTGGATAATAAAAACACTCCCGTACTCGACCGGCGGCAGAGCCTGCCCGGGGTGAAAAAAATCATCGCCGTGGCGGCGGGCAAAGGCGGCGTCGGCAAATCAACGGTGGCGGTGAACCTGGCTATCGCGGCGGCAGCAGCAGGGATGAAAACTGCGCTGGTTGATGCCGATATTTATGGCCCGTCGCTGCCGATGATGATGGGTTTTGCCAAGGGTAAAGGGTTAAGGGGTAAGGGCCAAAGCTCCCTTGACCCTTCGCCCTTGGCCCTTCGCCCTGAACTGGTTGACGGTAAAATGATACCGCTGGAGGCGCATGGCGTGGCGTGCAACTCAATCGGTTTTTTAATTGACGAAGCCAGCGCCGCCATCTGGCGGGGGCCGATGGCGACCAAGGCGATTCACCAGTTACTGCTCGGCACTAAATGGGATACCAATAATCAGGAAATCGATATCATGTTCCTCGACCTGCCGCCCGGCACTGGGGATATCCAGCTGACGCTGGCGCAGAATTACAAAATCGACGGCGCGGTACTGGTGACGACGCCGCAGGATGTTGCCGTCGCCGATGTGAGGAAAGCGGCGCAGATGTTTGCCCGCGTCAATATCCCAATTTTCGGAATTGTTGAAAATATGAGCTATTTCGTTGACGGCAGCGGCAATAAAAACCATATTTTCGGCCAGGGCGGCGGCGAAAAACTGGCGTCGGAATTAAAAACCCCCCTACTCGCGCAAATTCCGCTCGACCCGGTTTTGCGCCAAAACGGCGATAGTGGTACGCCGCGGGTTGGTGAGGTATTTGAGGAAATAATAAAAGAACTCACACCCCGCATTTAATGCGGGGTCTCCTTGTAAGATCCCGCAGCAAGTGCGGGATGTGTTCGGTGGGACGTTAGGCTTTAATTATTTAAGTCCAATCGCGTAGCCAATCGCCATTAAATCGGAATTATTTATCTGGTTTTTGATTTCCGCTTTCACTTTCGGCTTGGCCATATAGGCAATGCCCAGCCCGGCCGCGTGCAGCATCGGCAAATCATTGGCGCCGTCGCCGGTTGCCGCGCAATCATCCAGTGATATCGCCATTTTCTTGGCTTGCGCCGCCATGATTTCCAGCTTGGCTTCTTTACCGAGAAGCGGCGGGGCGACGCCGGTTAGAAACCCTTCGCGGTCAAATTCGAGGCGGTTGGCGTGAGATTCGTCAAAGCCCAACTCGCGGGTGACGGCGTCGGTGAAAATGGTGAAGCCGCCGGAGACCAGCATCGTGTAAACCCCGGCTTTTTTGCAGGCAGCGAGCAATTCCTTGGCGCCTGGATTGTAAGTTAACCGCGTCTCTATCAATGCCCGGATTTCTGATTCCGGCATCCCTTTGAGGATCTTCACCCGCGCCTCAATTGCCTCGCGGAAACCGATTTCGCCGTTCATCGCCTTTTCGGTAATTTTCGCCACTTCGGTCTTGAAGCCGCCCAGTTCGGCGATTTCGTCGAGAAACTCGTTTTGGATAATGGTCGATTCCATATCGCAGACCAGCAGTTTCTTTTTGCGCGCCGCGGCTTTCTGGATGATGAAATCAAAACCTTGCGGCGGTTTATAACCGAGGTCGATTTGCTCGAAATAAATATCGGCGGCGATGCCTTCGCGAATTACCGCCACCCGGCTGACATCGGCAAGATTGGCGCGCACCTCGTTCAGCGTTTCAGCGTTCAGGTTGCGTTTTTTCGCGCTGGCGACTATTGTTGCGACATACATGACCCTAACCCCTAAACCCCATAACCTAAAGCCCATAATTATCTGCGGCCCGACCGCCTCCGGCAAAAGCGCGCTGGCCATCCAACTAGCACAGGAATTATCAAAGCGCAACTGGTCAGCGCCATCAAAGCGCAACGGTGGGGATGGTGCTGTTATAATTAATGCCGACAGCCAGCAGGTTTATAAGGAAATTCCTATTTTATCCGCCCAGCCTTCGGTGGAAGAAAAGCAATTAGCTCCCCATTATCTGTTTGGCGAAATCAGTGGTGACGAGGAATTCAACGTCGCTATCTGGCTCGAAAAAGTCAAATCAAAAATCAAAAATCAAAAATCAAAAATTATTATTGTGGGTGGCACGGGTATGTACCTGAATGCCCTGTTCCACGGCCTGTCGCCCATTCCGGAAATACCTGCGGATATCCGCGAAAAAGTCAGGGCGATGGATAAAGCGGAATTGCTGGGGCAATTGGGCGAGCATGGCGACGGCAACACCAACCGCATGCGGCGCAACCTGGAAGTGAAGCTGGCGACGGGAAAATATATCGGGGAATTCCATGAGGGCGACAACGGGCACAGCTTTAAGCCGGAGGATTTTACCATACTTAACATGAATGTTTCACGTGAAACAATTTATGATAATATCAATAAGCGCTTTGTTTCAATGGTCGAAAACGGCGCAATTGAGGAAGTGCGCCAGCTTTTGCGGCATGGTTATTCCCCTGCCCGCTCAGTGATGAAAGCGGTCGGTGTCGCGGAAATAAAAGCATATCTTGGCGGCGAAATTTCCTTGGCGGTAGCGGTGGAAAAAGCGAGTCAGCGCAGCCGCAACTACGCCAAGCGCCAGATGACCTGGTTCCGCAACCAGCTACCGGCGAATAAAATTGATGTTGCAAGTTTTGCCGGGGCGGCTAGCTTAATCATATGAAGATTTACTCCAACCAGGCCGATAATTTCATCCGCAACTTAAAGCCCGGCAACGGCACAGCGGTATTGATATACGGGCCGGACGCGGGTGCGGTCAAGGATTTCCGGCAAAAATTCATCAGTAAAATTATCCCTGATAAAGATGCGATGGCGGTCCGGGAATTCACCAGCGACGCCATCAAGGACGACCCCGCCAGCCTGCTCGACGAAATCGCCGCCCGCAGTTTTTTTGCTGAAAGCCGCGTCATAGTAATTGATTTTGCCGCCACGATTGCCGAGCCTGTTATGCAGGCGCTGGAAAATATCCCTGATGATCTGCTTATCATCATCACTGCCGCCGAACTCGGCAAGGAATCCAAGCTGCGCAAGTTTTTCGAGGCGCATAAAACCTTCGCCGCTCTCCCCTGCTACAAGGAGGACGAGCGCAGTATCCGCGCCGCCATCGCGCAGAAATTCCGTGATGCCGGGGTTAAGGCCGATGCCGATGCGATGAATTTCCTCAGCTCCAATCTCGGTGAGGATAAGGGCATTACCAATAACGAATTAGAGAAAATTTTGCTTTATTTAGGCGAGCAAAAAAGCCTGGCCTATGAAGAAGTGCTTGAATTATTGGCTGATTCCAGTGAGTTAACGCTCAACGACATCACCAGCTCAGTCGCCTTGCGCGACCTTAAGAAATTGGAGAAATCCCTCACCCGCGCCTTTGCCGAGCATATGAACGCGGTGCCGATTTTGCGCAGCGTGGCCTGGCAGTTCCAGCGTTTGGCCTCGGCGCGCATGATGGCGCAAAACGGCATGGGGATTGATTCTGCGCTGCAGGCGATGCGCCCTCCGCTTTACGCCAAACAGCTCGACCAGTTCAAGGCCGCGCTCAATAAATGGAACGCCCCGCAACTGAAAAAAGCGCTGGCGGTTATTACCACGGCTGAGCTTGACGCCAAGGCCGGAGCGCTTGATTCGGATATGGTTTGCCGCAATGCTCTCTTGAAGCTGGCGGTTGGGAGTTAGTTGCCAATTTCAATATTTGGCGGTTTGTTACTTCCATCCTTAAAGTAGATTCGATAAGCAAAAGCCGGGCCTGGTGGTATAATCTCTCCCGCCTTATATTGATGCGGAACGATAAATGTTACCGAAACATTCTTGCCGCTATGTTCTACGGATTCAACGATAACGGATTTAGTGTCAAGCTGCTCGTCTTTTGCATATCTTGTTGCTAAATCAATCCAGCGTTGTTCGTCACTAGACCAATGGCCATCAACAGCATTCGTTTTTGACCAAGCCTCATCAGCAAGGCTAGTAGAATTTAGAATAGCCAAAACAGAGATAATCGCTAGGATTCCACATAGTTTAATGAACACAACTAAGCCACTTCTTCCTCACCCTGGTGCAGGCTCAGGCGCTGGATTAGGTTGTCGAGTTGCTCCAGCGATTTGTAGCTGATGAGGATTTCGCCTTTTTTGCCGTGCGGGGTGATCTGGACTTTTGAGCCGATGCTGCGGGTGAGCAGTTCCTCGATGGCGGCGATATCGTCAGCGGGGTTAAAATCATAATCGGAGCTGAAGGCCGAGCTGAATGCGCCGGATTCTTTCTTCCCGGCTTTGCCCGCCGCACCGGCACGCGGCGCAGATTTGCGCTCAGCTTTGGCTTGGATTTTCTTGATGTCCTTCGCTGCCAGTTGCTCGGCCTGGCGGACGCTTAAACCGTCAGTGGCAATTTTTTTCGCCAGTTGCACCGGGTCGCTGCAACCGAGTAAAGCGCGGGCGTGGCCCATGGAAATATCCCCGGTTTTCAGCATAGATTTGACCTGTTCCGGCAACGATAACAAGCGCAGCAGATTGGCGATATGGCTGCGGCTTTTGCCGATGGTGCGCGCTAAATCATCCTGCGAATAGCCGAATTCGCCAAGCAACCGGCGATAGGCCTGCGCTTCCTCCAATGGTGATAAATCCTCACGCTGGATATTTTCCACCAGCGCCAGTTCCATGACGTCTTTATCCTGCAATTCCTTGATAATCACCGGCACGGTCGGCAAATTTATGAGCTTGGCGGCGCGCCAGCGGCGTTCACCGGCGACGATTTCATACTCACCCTTGACGCTGGTCGGGCGCACGGTGAGCGGCTGGATGATGCCGTTTTTGCTGATGGAATTGGCCAGTTCCTGCAGCGGAATAGGGTCAAACTCGACGCGCGGCTGGAATTTGGTTGGCCGCAGTTTATGCGTGGCAATCATGGCCTGGGATTCATCAGTCTGGATGAAGCTGTTCTTGGTTTCGCCAATCAAGGCTGAAAGCCCCCTGCCCAAACCGCGGTTCTGCGCTTGGGCGCCCTGCCCCGCACCCGAATTTAAGCCACGGCCGAGCGGGCTGTTTGGATTGGCCGGGTTTTCCGGTTTAGTTTCTATCCTATAAGTGCTCATGCTGCCCAATCCTTTGTGTTATCTGTCTTTGCGTTATCGGCCTTCGTGTTAGTGGCCTTTTTATTGTCCTTGTTATCCGCTTTGTCGTCTATTTCGTCGGCTTCTATATTGGTTTCCGTATTTGCTTCAGTTTCTGGGGTTTTTTCTGAATTATTGCCGTCGTTACTGCTGGCTTTTTCACTTTCTATTATCCGGGCATTGTTGCTTTCAATAGTTTCGGCGCTGATATTTTCGCCGCTTGCCTTGGCTTCTTCCCTTTTCTTGGATTTTTTAGCGGCAGGCTGCAAAATATCGCCGTCTTCATTATTATCCCTGTCTTTATTATTATCCATATTGCCTACATTACTGCCCGTATCGCCATCATCTAAATTATTAGATTCCAGCTTCTCGATAAAATCCAGTTTATTCTGCTCGGTATTATCGTAACGCGCCATAATTTCCTCAGCCAGGTGCACATAGGCACAGGCGCCGGCGCTGGATTTGTCATAGGTCACTACCGGCTTGCCGTGGCTTGGCGCCTCGGAGACGCGGACATTGCGCGGGATGACGGTGTTGAAGACGCGGCTGCCTAAATAATCGCGGACATCGGCCTCAACTGCCGCAGTCAGGTTGTAGCGGCGGTCGTACATGGTTAGCAGCACGCCTTCAATCTGCAGTTCCGGGTTGAGGTTCTTGCGCAGTAAATCAGTCGTGTTCAGGAGGTGCGACAACCCTTCAAGCGCATAGAATTCACACTGCATCGGGACAATAATAGAGTCGGCGGCGACGAGGCCGTTGAGCGTGAGCAAGCCAAGCGACGGCGGGCAATCAATAATGATAAAATCATATAATTCGCGGCGCGACTGTAATTTATCACGCAAAATATATTCCCGCTTGCTGCGGCCGCCGAGCTCGAATTCTGCCGCGGAAAGGTCAACATTGGCGGGAACGACTTTCAAATTCGGCAAATCGGTCTGCACTTCCGCCTCCTCTATCATGCCCTCATTAGCAAAGACGTGGTAGATGGTGATGCGGCGCTGGAACTGCGAAATGCCGAAACCGGTCGAGGCATTGCCCTGCGGGTCGAGGTCAACCAGCAGCACAAGTTTTCCGGCCTGGGCCAGCGCCGCTGCCAGGTTGACTGCCGAAGTCGTTTTCCCTACCCCGCCCTTCTGGTTGGCAAATGCTATGATCCTTGCTGTCATCTATAATACCTTATAATACCTTGCGTTTGAACTTATCAATTATCACTATCGATGATTCCGTATCAGTTTCACTTTTTTGGTATATAGCATTGAATTCCCAGCGTTTCTCTGCTTCTAATGTTTCACGTGAAACATTTTTACCTTTCAGCAATAATATTTTATACATAGTGCCGTTACGATTTTCAAGGTTATTATTCACCAGCAGCGAATTTATAATTGCGAAAATTTTATCCAAATCCGCCAGCCCGCGTGCCGTAATAATTACTTCACCTTGCCCTATATCTAACTTAGCTTTTTCGATACGTTCATTGATTATATGAGCATCAAGCCACAATTGCCGGACTACTTCCTGTAAAAAAATTGATTTGCGGCGGTCGCTTTCAATCAGATAAGTCTTGATACCGGTAGCAACTGCTAAAACTATTCCCGGTAAACCGGCGCCGCTGCCCAAATCAATAATGGCCTTGGTTTGTGGCGGGACGAATTTCTGTAATTGCAACGAGTCTTCAATATGCCGCTGCCAGATTTCGGTTTTAGAATTTGTTGAAATCAGGTTTATCTTTTCCTGCCATTTAAGGAGCAATTCTACATATAAAGATAGTTTATCATTCATCTGTTTATGCAAATGTTTCACGTGAAACAATCATTTAGGTTATAAATTAATTACCGGCTCAGGAAGCTTTAGCCTGCTTGCGGATGTAATGCAACACCGCCGTCAAAGATGCCGGCGTAATGCCCGGAATCCGCCCGGCGGCGCCGATTGTTGCCGGTTGGTGCTTGGCCAGTTTTTGCCGCACCTCGTTGGAAAGGCTGGGGATTACTGAATAATCAAGCTTGGCCGGGATATTGATACTATCTTCTTTCCTGAATTCACGGATTTCCGCATTCTGGCGGTCGAGATAACTGCCATACATCGATTCAACCCTGATCTGGTTTTTGATCCCCGGCGCAATCTCATTCAATTCCGGCCATATTACCGAAACTTTATCAAATCCCACTTGCGGATGGCTGATTAATTCATAAGCATTGCGCCGCACCCCGTCCTTGTTTATCGAAATCCCCAGTTTTTCCAATTCGTTGGGCGTAACCTGCAGTGATTTCAGCTTTTCCCTCGCCGCATTCAAAGCCGCCAGCTTATTATTAAAAGCTTCCATTCTCTTATGACTTATGACTTTTGACTTATGACCTAGCTGCGTCAGCCGCAAATCGGCATTATCGGCACGCAGGGTCAGCCGGTATTCGGCGCGGGAGGTGAACATGCGGTAAGGTTCGGAGGTGCCAAGCGTGATGAGGTCATCAATCATGACGCCGATATAAGCGTCGGAGCGGGAGAGGGTGAAGCTTTCGCCTTTCAGTGACAAAGCCGCGTTCAAGCCCGCAACCAAACCCTGGCCGCCTGCCTCTTCGTAACCGGTAGTGCCGTTGATTTGTCCGGCCAGGTACAAGCCATTGATTTTCTTGGTTTCCAATGTCGGTTTCAACTCCCGCGGATCGACATAATCATATTCAATCGCATAGCCGGGGCGCAAGATAACTGCGTTTTCCAAACCTTTCATCGAATGCACGATTTGGATTTGAACATCCTCAGGCAATGAAGTTGATATACCGTTAGGATATACTGTATCATCATCCAAACCTTCCGGCTCAAGGAAAACCTGGTGGCGCTCCTTATCGGCAAAGCGTGAAATTTTATCCTCGATCGACGGGCAATAGCGCGGCCCGGTGGATTTTATCTGCCCGGAATACATCGGTGAGCGCAGCAGGTTATCTTGGATAATCTTATGGGTTCCGGCGTTGGTATGGGTGATGTAGCAGCTGATTTGCGGCACATTAACCTGCTGATTCAAATAGGAAAATGGGGTAGGGGGGTTGTCGCCTTTCTGCTCCTCCAATATTTTCCAGTTGATGCTCCTGCCACTAAGCCGCGGCGGCGTCCCGGTTTTCAGCCGTCCCAATGCCAAGCCAAACCGCGCCAAAGTTTTCGACAAGCCAAGGGCAGGGGCTTCGCTGGCGCGGCCGGCCGGGATTTTTTTGTCGCCGATATGGATGAGGCCGCTTAAGAAAGTTCCGGTGGTAAGAACTACGGATTGGCATTTAATCTCGTGCCCATTTTTCAGGACAATGCCTTGCATTTGTGGGCAGTGAGCAGTGAGCAGTGAGCTGCTTGCTGCTTGCTGCTTGCTGCTCACTTTCAAATCATCAACTTCGCCTTCGATAATCGTCAGATTCGGGTAATTGCGCAAAACTTCCTGCATCGCCTCGCGGTAAAGCCTGCGGTCAGCCTGCGCCCGCGGGCCCCATACGGCCGGACCTTTGGTGGCGTTCAGCATTTTATAGTGAATCCCGGCGCGGTCGATGACGGTGCCCATAACGCCGTCAAGCGCGTCAATTTCACGCACTATCGTACCCTTGGCGATGCCGCCGATAGCCGGGTTGCAGCTCATTTCACCAATCGTCGCCGCCTTATGGGTAATAAGCGCCGTCCTCGCCCCGGCACGCGCTGAAGCCGCCGCCGCCTCGCAACCCGCATGGCCGCCGCCGATAACGATTACATCATAATCTTCCATAGGGCTGGGTAACATATTGTATTTAAATATGCAAGAAATCCTTGCTAAAAGCGGGGGCTTAACATATATTATAATTTATATGGATATTAGATTTCTCGAAGCGGTCGCGGAATTCCAGAAGTTTACGGCGAAGGCGAAAGGCGATGTGCAAAACCCGAAAATTCCTGAAGCAACCGTACGCGGTAACCTACAGAAAGATTTTGACGACTGGGCGCAAAAATATCCTGACCTGGCAAAAGCAGATTCTGCTAAATTCAAGCAAACATTTGGCCGCTGGCTTATACAAACAAGGGAATATATCGCAGAATATAAGGCTACCAAGCCGCAGGAAAAAACTACGGAATTGATGCAGCAGGTGCATAGGGTTATTGAGGGAACTAAAGGCAAGGGTTCAGCATTGTCGCCGGAAGATGTTGAAAGGCTGCGCAATGAAAATCCACTGCTGATGAATCCGAAAAACCCCTTATTCAATACACCCGCAACCGACGGCAAACCAACGCCCGCACCGGCAAAGCCGCATGAACTGCCGGTACCGGCCGCTACGCCGAGCGCAACTCCGGCCAAGCCTGTAGCGCCAGTCTCAAGGTAAAATGTTTCACGTGAAACATTGGCAAGATACAAGATATTTGTAACTTTTTGTGAACTGAACGCGGGCCACTGCGGCCCATGCGAGCTTGGCAAGCAATTATTATTTCTGCACCCATTTGCCCTTGTCGTCCTGGAACCAGTATTTTATTTCAAAACCTTTATCCTTATAATATTTAAAGCGTTCACGGGCGGCGCTTAAATCATTCTCGATATTGCCGTCAAAAATATCCAATACCTTAGTAAATCCTTGATTATCTTCATATTTCTGCCCATTGGTTACCGCCAAAATTTTCCTATTGTCATTGGCGGCTGCATCTGAAATTTTGTCGGAAATGAAAATCGGCTGGCTTTCCGGGTTTTGCGTGCCGTGCGGCAAAAATTTCTGCTGGTTAGCCGTCCATAATGTATCGTCTATCTGCCTGATTTTCGCCTTATCTACCAGCACCAGCGTCCGCAAACCCGCCTCATAAGCTTTCTCCACCAGCGAAGGCAGGGCGCGCTCCAGCGGGGTGGTGGTGAGATGGTAGAATGATATTTCCATAATGAACTCCGGAACTTCAGAACCTCTGAACTTCAGATCAGAAATTCTGAAGTTCGGGAGTTCTGAAGTTCAAAATTATTTCTCATAATTATCCCGCACAAACCTGTCGAGTAACTGCACCCCATATCCCGTCGCGCCTTTGGGGCAGGTGGGGTGGTCTTTTTTCGTCCATGCCGTGCCTGCTATATCCAGATGCGCCCATTTTACGCCGTTGGTGAAGCGCTGGAGAAATTGCGCCGCGGTGATTGACCCTGCTTCCCGCTCGGCGCCGATATTTTGCATATCGGCAATGTCGGAATTAATCTGCTTGTCGTAAACATCCGCCAGCGGCAGGCGCCACACTTCCTCGCCCGATTTTTGCCCGGCGTTGAAAAGCTGTTGCGCCAGTTTATCATCATTGCTGAACAGCCCGGCGCGGCTTGAGCCGAGGGAAACGATAATTGCACCGGTAAGCGTAGCCAAATCAATCATGAATTCCGGCTTGTACTTCAGTTGAGTATACCACAGCGCATCGGCCAGCACCAGGCGGCCTTCGGCATCGGTATTCAACACTTCAATCGTCTGCCCCGACATCGAAGTCACAACATCGCCGGGGCGCTGGGCGTTGCCGTCCGGCATATTCTCCACCAAACCGATCACGCCGACAGCATTGACTTTGGCTTTGCGTTCCGCCAACAGGCGCATCAGCCCAACCACCGCCGCCGAGCCGCCCATATCCCATTTCATTTCTTCCATTCCCGCCGCCGGTTTGATGGAAATGCCGCCGGTGTCAAACGTCACGCCCTTGCCGACAAAAGCCAGCGGTTTGGCAGCAGTTTTTCCGCCTTTTGCACCGTTCCAGCGCATAATCACCAGCTTGGATTCGCGCGCCGAGCCCTGGCCGACGCCAAGGAGGGAGCCCATACCGAGCTTGTGCATTTCCTTGACGCCCAGGACTTCAACCTGAATGCCGAGTTGCGGCAAATCTTTTTGAAGCTGGTTGGCGTAACTTTCCGGATATAAAATATTCGCCGGTTCGGTGACTAAATCGCGGATGTAAAATACCGAATTGGCAGTGGCTTCATAACCCTCATCGCGCCAAGCTTTTTTGGCCTTTGCCGAGTTGGTGGTTAAAACGGTAAGTGCCTGTAATTGCGGCAGTTCCTCCGGTTTTTTCTTGGTATGGTATTTGCCGAAATAATATGATTTCAGCTTGGCGCCGAGCGCCAGCAATTCCGGCTTGTCAATCCCTTCCGCCAATATCGCCGCGGTCTTGATTTTATGGCGGTTGAGGTAAGAATAAATTTCCCCGCCGGTATTTTTTAGGGATTTTTCGGGATTTTTCGCGTCATATTCAAATGCGAACAAAATCACCTGTTCAACCGGCAAAACATGGTTAAGTACCCGGATCATCTCATTTTTTTTGCCGGAAAATCCCGCCGCCTTCATCGCTTTTGTCAGCGCATTATTTGCTTTTTTGTCGATTTCAGCGCCCTTGCTGTAGAGTTTGCCCTTTATTACCGGCACTACCAGCGCCCCGGTTTTGGGGAGGTTTAGGTCTGAGAATAAAATTTGTAATTCGTTTGCCATAATTTTTATTGATGATTGATGATTTATGATTGATGATTTGGTTTAGCACATGAAAACAAACAATCAACCATCATCAATCATCCATCATCCATTAAAGGCAAATATAAATGCGCCGCTTCGCGCCGTGGGCCTGATGAGCGGCACGTCTTTGGATGGGATTGATGCGGCGATAATTACAACTGACGGCGAAACGATTACCGAGTTTGGAGAGTTCGTAACCATTCCATATACGGAAGAATTCAAAGCGCGGCTGCGCAAGGCCTTGGCGGAAGGAAGAAACTGGAAGCCGGGAACCAATGAGGAGATACTTTCCGACAAGGAGCTTGAGCATGATTTGACCGTGCTGCATGCCGAGGCGGTAAAAAAGCTGGTGGCGAAAACCGGAATCAAACCCGATATTATCGGCTTCCACGGCCAGACGATTATCCACAAACCGCATGACGGTTTCACCTGGCAAATGGCGGATGGGGAGTTGCTGGCGCAACTTACCGGCATTGATATAGTGAGTGATTTTAGAATGGCAGATGTGCGGGCAGGCGGGCAGGGGGCGCCGCTGGTGCCGGTTTTCCACAAAGCCATCACCGAAGGTTTGCCCAAACCCATCGCCATCGTCAATATCGGCGGTGTAGCCAATATTACGTGGATTTCCGAAGGCGCAGCAACAGGCAGTAATTTGCTTGCTTTCGACACCGGCCCGGGCAATGCGATGATAAACGATATTATGCGGCAGCATTTCAACCTTGATTATGATGACGGCGGCGCGGTGGCGGCGCGCGGCAATGTTGATGAGGATGTCCTGGCGGAATATTTGACGGATGATTATTTCAAGAAAAAACCGCCGAAATCGCTTGACCGCAACCATTTCACGCTCGAGCATGTGAAGGACTTAAAGCCGGAGGATGCAGTGGCGACGCTGACCGCCTTCACCGCGCTTTCGATCATGATGAGCAATAGTTATTTTGACAAGCCCGTGCCCAAATTCTACATCACCGGCGGCGGGCGGCATAATAAACGCATCATGCAAACCCTGGGCGATAGGGCTGAACCAATTGAAGTGATAGGCCATAACGGCGACGCTTTCGAGGCGCAGGCCTTTGCTTATTTAGCGGTGCGGGTGAAATACGGGCTGCCGATAACCTTCCCCAGCACGACGGGGTGCAAGGCTTCGCCGGTGAAAAATATAGCTAGAATTAGCCATGTCAAGTGTTGACATGGTCGTTAACTTGTCTTAATTTACTTCTATGGCTAATCTATATAGTGAGTCTGCTGAAGATACACAAATGCAAAAGGACAGGCCTACATCGAAATTAGGCAGACTTGCTTTAGCAATTTTAGTGTTTATTAGCGTTCCAGCCTCAGTTTTTCTGCGAGTAGCAGAAGACCAGCCTAAATCAAAAGTGCCGGTTCTAATGGACAAGGCCGAACATTTTATAAAAGATAGCCGTTTAGGCCGGGCGTTGCATAAATATAAACACCGCCACGATAAAATTGACATGCGGGTAAGAAATCTGACATTCACCGAAGCTTTTGAGGAACAGAAAAGGACGTTGGGAGAGGAAAATATAGTAGATTTCCAGTACTTAAATCCGGAGACTCAAATCACTGAGACTATGAGAATGCCAGCCCAGCTTGCCGGGTTAATCACTGACCTGAAAAACAATAATTACCCAATCCATCTTTCGGCGAATGAAAAACTCCGGGCAATGGCATTTTCAAAGCGGCCGTTCATAATTAAAACACCTACTGGCTTCATTGAGTTAAATAGACAAAATATCGGGGCTTTTCTGGATTATTATATGTGGGAAAAACTGACGCAAAATCCGTTTGCGGCAAATGCGCCCTTATTTACTTTAGAGATAAATAGCCCAGAGCAAGCGCCAAATTATATTTCCAGGTTCAAATTGGAACCGTATATATCCAAAAGCCACGGCTCCCGGCACAATCAAGCGGGTGGAAACTGGGAAGATCGCACCGGGGCAGCTTCATCGTTTGGTTCTGAAGTGCGTAAAAAATAAAATATACTTAAGCCGCTTCCTTGGTTTCCAGTTGCTGCGGGCTACGGCGCTTGCGGTCGGGTTTGCTGGGTTTTTTGTAAACGGCGTTGGCGAGGCGCTCCTTGATGTAACCGTCGATGATCTCGTTCAGCTCGTCCATTTTGGTGCGGTAATAGTGGTCGGCGCCGTGCAGCAAATTATATTGCACGTCAATCCCGCGCTGTTTGTTGAGGCGGGTTGCCAAAGCAGAAACATTCGGCTCGGCGACGACGCTGTCGAGGTCGCCTTGGGTGATAATTCCCGAAGACGGGCATGGCGAGAGGAAAGAGAAATCATACATCGAGACCGGCGGCGAGACGCTGACAAATCCGTCAATTTCCGGGCGGCGCATCATCAGCTGCATGGAAATCCAGGCGCCGAAGGAGAAGCCGCAGATCCAGCAGGAGCGGGAATCCGGGTTTTGCAACTGTATCCAGTCCAAGGCCGAAGCCGCATCAGCCAGCTCGCCGATGCCGTTATCATATTTGCCTTGTGAGCGGCCGACGCCGCGGAAATTCATGCGCAAGACCGAGAAGCCGTTATTGACGAAGGTCTGGTAGAGGCTGTAGACGACTTTGTTGTTCATGGTGCCGCCGTAAAGCGGGTGGGGGTGCAGAACTACGGCGAGCGGGGCCTGGGTATTGCCTGCGGAATGGTAGCGCGCTTCGATCCTGCCTTCCGGTCCGTTGAAGAAAATTTCAGCCATGGTGATGCTTAACTGTTGGTTGTCAGCCGTTAGTATTAATGGAATAGGGGAGGGAAAAGCAAGAAGTTTTTGATTTTGGTATATGCTTCAAGTGATTATAAGCGGGCGGCGCTATGGGATTTTGTTCATAAGGCCACAAATGCTTGACGGCGCTTGCCATAAACTGCTAGCTTGCCCGCCATGTTTGGCAGATTCAACCGTGAAATAAACTCAATATTGCAGCGCGACCCGGCGGCGAAATCGCGGCTGGAGATTATATTTTGCTATGCCGGTTTCCATGCTGTGATTTACTACCGCATTTCCCACTGGTTATGGCAAAGGGGCTTGCGCTTCTGGCCGCGGTGGATTTCGCAGTTCGGGCGCTTCATCACTGGGGTTGAAATCCATCCCGGCGCCACTATCGGCGAGAATTTTTTCATCGACCACGGCATGGGCGTGGTGATTGGCGAAACCGCGACCATCGGCAACAACGTTACTATCTATCACGGCGTCACGCTCGGCGGAGTTTCAGACAAAGCTGGCATCCGCCACCCGCAAATCGGCGATAATGTAATTATCGGCTCGGGCGCGCAACTGCTTGGTGCGATTGAGGTCGGCCACGGCGCGCGCATCGGCAGCAATGCGGTGGTGGTCAAGGACGTGCCGCCGAACGCGACAATGGTCGGCGTGCCGGCGCGCAATGTCGCCAAATCAACCAAACCGGAAGAGCAATTTGCAGCTTACGGCGTTTCCGGCGATGATGTGCCGGATGTGGTGATGAAGAATTTCGACGAAATGGAAAAAACCATCCGCGACCTCACCAAACGCCTCGCCGAGCTGGAAGGCGGTGATGAAGCCGCCAAGAAATGGGAGGGTAATTAGAGGTTGGAGGTGCGAGGTTTGAGCTTTGAGCAAATCCTCAAACCTAAAAGCTCTAAGCTCAAACTTATGATTTACCTAGACTACAACGCCACGGCGCCAATGCGGCCGGAGGTGAAAGCGGCAATGCTGGAAGTGATAGGCGAAGCAATGAACCCGTCATCAATTCATGCGAGCGGACGCAAGGCGCGAAAATTGGTTGAAGGTGCAAGACAGCAGGTTTTGCAGGCGGTAAATGCTGAGAATCTCATATTCTGCGCTTCGGGAACGGAGGCTAATAATTTGGCTTTGTCGCAGGCTGATAGTATTGCAGTTTCGGCTATTGAGCATGATTCGGTTTATAAATTCCCGGGTGAGAAAGTCATTATAAATGTCACCGCGCAAGGCATTATTGATTTGGCAGACCTTAAATCAAAAATCGAAAATCAAAAATCAAAAATTGTTTCTGTGATGCTGGCCAATAACGAAACCGGAATCATCCAGAGGGTAGCAGAGGTGGCGGAAATTGCGCATGGATATGGGGCATTGGTGCATTGCGACGCGGTGCAGGGGTTTGGCAAAATCCCGCTTGATTTTAAGGCGCTCGGGGTGGATATGATGACGGTATCCTCCCACAAAACTGGCGGGCCAGTGGGCGCGGCGGCATTAATTCACAAACCGGAAATCGAAATAAAACCGCTGATGTTCGGCGGCGGGCAGGAGAAGAATAAGCGTCCAGGAACGGAGAATGTGGCGGCGATTGTGGGGTTTGGTGAGATAACAAAATATGTTCCACGTGGAACATCGGTCTCCGGTCTCCGGTCTCCGGTCACCGAATATCTTGAGAGTGAGATTAGGATGATATCTTCTGATATTATCATCTTCGGTGAAAATACAGAACGCCTGCCTAATACTTCCTGCATCGCCATGCCGGGGGTTGAGAGCGCGGTGCAGCTGATTCATTTTGATACTAACGGCATCTGCATCTCAACCGGCGCGGCATGTAGCTCAGGCAGGGTCGAGGTTTCGCGGGTGTTGAAAAGCATGGGGGCAGGCGCGGCGGCCAAAAACGCCATCCGCATCTCCACCGGCTGGGCGACGACCAGGGGTGAAATTGATAGATTTGTCGAACAGTGGCGGAAATTGTACCATATGGCGGGCGCAGCACCGCTTGCTAAAGCCCGCTAACTGCATTATATATAAGATATGAAAACCCCGCCAAAATTACCGATTTACCTTGATTACCAAGCCACTACCCCCATGGACCCGCGGGTTTTTGAGGTGATGAAGCCGTATTTTCTGGAGAAATTCGGCAACCCGCATAGCCGCAGCCACGCTTATGGCTGGGAGGCGGAAAGCGCGGTGGAGAAGGCGCGGGAACAGGTGGCGGCAGTGATTGGGGCGACGGAGAAGGAGATTATTTTCACTTCCGGTGCAACCGAATCCAACAACCTGGCGCTCAAAGGCGTCATGCATTTTTACGGCAGCAAGAAAAACCATGTGGTGACGGTCGCCACCGAGCATAAATGCGTGCTCGATACGGCGCGGCATTTGGAGCAGGAAGGTTTCAAGGTTACATATTTGGGCGTCGGCAAAAATGGGCTGATTGATTTGGAGGAATTGCGCAAAGTGGTGACCGAGCAAACCGCATTGGTGTCGGTGATGGCGGTCAATAATGAAATCGGCGTCATCCAGCCTTTGGCGGAAATTGGCAAAATCTGCCGCGCTAAGGGCGCGTTTTTCCATACGGATGCGGCGCAGGGGTTTGGCAAAATCCCGCTGAATGTTGATGAAATGAATATCGACTTATTAAGCATTTCCGGGCATAAAATTTATGGGCCCAAAGGCATTGGCGCGTTATATGTGCGGCGCAAAAACCCGCGTGTGCGGCTGCAGGCCATCATCGACGGCGGCGGGCAGGAACGCGGGATGCGCAGCGGCACTTTGCCGACGCCATTGATTGCCGGATTTGGTGAGGCGGCGGAAATTTGCGCGCGTGAAATGGTGAGTGAAGCGGCGCGGCTGGAGAAATTGCGGGCGCGGTTTTTAAAAGGCGTGCAAGGCTCAATCAAAGACGTATTTTTGAACGGCGATGAAACCCACAGGATTCCCGGCAATATCAATTTGAGCTTCGCCTATATTGAGGGCGAGAGCATGATTATGGCAATTAAAGACCTCGCCGTTTCCAGCGGCTCGGCCTGCACATCGGCGTCGCTGGAGCCGTCATATGTATTGCGGGCTTTGGGGCTGGATGAGGAAATGGCGCACACCTCAATCCGCTTCGGCTTCGGCCGCTTCACCACCGAGGAAGAAGTCGATTTCGCCATCGAAACCGTCAAAAAACACGTGGATGCTTTGCGTGAGATGTCACCGCTGTGGGAAATGGTGCAGGAAGGGATTGATTTGAAGTCAATCCAGTGGTCGGGGCACTAATAGCGACTTGTCTTGCAGTTTATTGATTTAAGCCTAAACTTGTGTTATTATGGACTTTAAGTTTGAATGGTATGAAGCTAAAAACGCTGCAAATCTTGAAAAACATGGTATTGATTTTAAGAAGTAGTGGATAATCTGGCTACAAAACCATATCTTGTCAGGCAAAGCAAAAACAGCGGCAGCGATGATTTGAGATTTCAGGCGGTAATAAAAATTACGGAGAAATACTATACCGCAATCTATACATTAAGGCATAATAAAATCAGACTTATATCCGCCAGAAGATCAAGGGATGACGAAAGGAGAGAATATGACAGAATTTTTAAATGAAGACGATGAAAGTGATTTCGCAGGACAGAGCTTTACGCCGACTACTTTGGCCGAAGAGCTGGTTTATCATAATTTAAGGCAGCTGGTTGATAAGGATCTGCTGGGTAAAATCGATTCATGGCATGTTCGCGGCTTTAAGGATAATCTAAACTCGGCCATCCGCCAGTATCCGGTTTAAAAAGCCGCCAGCACAAGATTGGTGCGGGAAGGGATTGATTTGAAGTCTATCCAGTAGAGTGGGTATTAAATCATAACACCCCAGCCACTTTTATCAGGGCCAAGTTTTTTTGCTTTCTTTCCGTAATCCAATGGCATGCCAATAACTGACAAATCTTTATCATGAAAGGCAGCCACTAAATTTCCAGCTTTAGAGATTTGGATGTATATTGGTACTTTACCTTCAATGCCTGACCCGTGTACAATCTCGTTCGGCTTTGGTTTAAATGGAGTAAGACCATGCAAGCCTAAAAATTCCAAACCTTTTCTTACTGATTCTTCTAATTTAGGGTCATCCAAATTTACCTCTGAGCATGGAGTATCAATTATTAGATCGCCTCGAACAACATACTTACGTTCACATGGGGAATATCCCGCTTTGACTCATCAAAATCAATCACTCTTTGATTTAGTATGTTTGATAGCCATACGCCTTTTCCGGTTTCATTCATGTGATATTCCTAGGATTAATATTTATAAATGTAATAAACTGAGTAAGTTAAGTCAAGTATATTAACTATTCTTTAGAAGCTAATACTTGACCTTTTCACTATATTATCCTATATTATAACTAGAGGTTACAAACATGGCTTACGCCCCAGAAGTTCTCGACCATTACGAAAATCCGCGCAATGTCGGCAGTATGGATAAAAATGACGGCGATGTCGGCACCGGGCTGGTCGGCGCGCCGGCTTGCGGCGATGTCATGAAATTGCAAATTCGCGTTAGTGAACAAGGGGTTATCGAGGATGCCAAATTCAAGACTTTCGGCTGCGGTTCGGCGATTGCTTCTTCGAGCCTGATTACCGAATGGGTCAAGGGCAAGAATGTTAACGAAGCGGAATTGATTAAAAACAGCCAGATTGCCGAGCATTTGAGCCTGCCGCCGGTGAAAATCCACTGTTCGGTACTGGCCGAGGACGCTATCAAAGCGGCAATTGCCGATTGGCGGGCGAAACATAACTCAAACAGCGAAGCTGCTTGATGAACTTCTGAACTTTTGAACTTCAGAACTCCTGATCTGAAGTTCCGAGGTTCAGGGATTCTAGAGCTCAATAATATGAAACAAGCCATCGAAATCACCAACACCGCCCGCGAACAGGCCGCCAGGCTGATAGCGGCGCGCGGCAAGCCATCGCAAGGCATCCGCGTCGGCGTGCGCACGCGCGGCTGCTCGGGGCTTTCCTATACGATTGAATATGCTGACGATATCAAGCCTTATGAAGAAGTCGTCGATGCCGGGGATTTTAAAGTATTGATTGACCCCAAAGCGGTGATGTTTTTGCTCGGCACAACCATGGATTACCGCGAAGACAAATTCAAAAGCGGCTTTGAATTCGTTAACCCCAATGAAAAGGGCAGATGCGGCTGCGGGGAAAGTTTTACGGTTTAGCGCCCTTCTCTCTCCACTTCCCTTGCAATGGCTTTTCCCAGTTTTTGAAAGTCACTATTGAGCAGAAACAACATCACGCCGCCGCCAAATGCCTGATTATCGTAATGGATGCGGCTCTGGTTCCTGAAATTCAGCATTTCCGCCGCGTTCACAAGTTCGTCACTCTCCCGCATACTTACCATTATTGCATAAATAGGATGTTCCCTTGCCACGTAATCAATAGTTCGGGAAGGTCGGGAACAGCATCAGGCCGGTCAGGCAATTCCAGCAAATCATACCAATCGCTGAGCTTTGGGGGATTAGCGAAAATCTGCATGCCGAATGACTCAACTATGCCGATATCAAGCCGGTTCAATTCGCCAAAAATTTCCTTGGCAGCCGCGTCCAATTCCGTGAAACCAAGTTGCGGCATGCAGAAGAAGAATCCATGAATCCTTGAGCTCTCTCGGGAATTGAATTGTTCATATTCGATTCCCGCAGCTTTGACTTGCCCACTACGCGAGATTTCCACGGCGCGGGTGAGTATTTGTTGCGCG
>Ga0206942_1132_pt1 | contig 22177 bp, 23 predicted proteins | sample Alteio_BWOrgHeat_6_FD_153253 | JGI IMG/M metagenome (GOLD analysis project Ga0206942, IMG submission 153253) | Enriched cells from forest soil in Barre Woods Harvard Forest LTER site, Petersham, Massachusetts, United States -... | ecosystem: Environmental > Terrestrial > Soil > Temperate forest > O... | reverse complement strand
GCGCGATTTCATTCTTTGCGGCATGAAGCGTGATGGGGCTGGCCATTTGCAAGGCTTCCTCAAACTGTAGGTAACGCCAGGCAAGATCATGAAAACGATTCAACGTGGGCTGGAAAAGAGCGACATCAATTCCGTTTAAATTTTTAGTCAGTTGACCAAACCCTTTCCCGGCTTCAAAGGCTTCTTGTTCACTGCTGACCTCATCAACTGTATAGGTGTTTTCAATTAATGGATAAAGCCGCCAGGGGAAACCTTCGCTGTCATAAAACAAATCACTCCCTTTTTGATCGGGCAAAGCTTGATGAAATAAAAAATCAGGATGATGAAGCTTTAAATATTGATAGGCGATCCGGTTATTGGAGGCGATGACTTCGGGTTGAGCGAAAATATTTTTATTCACCCGTTGTAAAACAAAACTACTTTTAGCTTCTATTTTAAAAGTCTGATGAATGTGACCTGAGCCGAGTGGCGAAATTTTAACCGACCCTGATATTCCAAACTCCCTTACAATTTCTTCAGGACTTTTCACAAACAGCTACCAAAGTTTGGAAGGATAAGCCCCTTGCCTTACCAACTCTTTAATTTTTCCGGATACAATCTCTTTGTCTTCTTTGTAGGTAACGCCAAACCAGGTATTGCCGCCTGAAATCACCTTCACTTTTCCTTGCCCGGATTTGATCATATCGTTGACCACCAATGGAATGAAAAACTCCGATTTACTGTTTTGAGAATTGGTTTTTAAAAACTCATGAAACAATTGCTCGGTCAATGGCATGATCGAAGGATGAAATCCCCAGAAGTTCATGGAGGTAGGTGTTTCCGGGTCCATTATCAGATTGCCCTCTTTTTCTTTGGAGATTATTTTGCCGTTTTCTTTTACAACCGTGGTACGTTCTACTACACTTTTCAAAAAACCTTGCCCATCGCGCTCGCCACACCCGCGAGAAACGCTTCCATGTTCCGACAAAACATTCTTTAAGGTATATCCCACCATGGCGTGAGCGGAAGGTTCGTGTTTAAAAAAATCGGCCGTTGCAGCAAAAGCGTCAAGGCTGTAAAAATCATCGGCATTGATCACCGCAAACGGCTCGTTGATCACCTCCTTGGCGCAAAGCATCGCATGACTGGTGCCCCACGGTTTGGTGCGGCCCGTATTGAGATATTCTTTTGGGACGAACGTATCCAAAGACTGAATGACAAATTCCACATCGGCTTTGCCGTGTAATCTTGGTAAAAACATTTCTTCCACCGTTTGACGAATTTCTTCACGAACAATGAAAACGACTTTGGTAAATCCAGCGCGCAAGGCATCAAACAGCGAATAATCCATGATGGTCTCTCCCGAGGGGCCAAAGCCATCGATCTGTTTAATGCCTCCGTAGCGGCTTCCCATCCCCGCCGCCAGTACCAATAAACTAAGTCTTTTACCTGCAGCCATTGAAGTTTGATTTTTTTGATTTAAATCGAATGAAATTTAAGAAAGAAACGACTTCAAATATAAGATTTACATCCCATTTAAATTTATCCAATGTCATCTTCAAAAAATTACCTGCTTTCCATTACCATCATCGGCATATTGTTTTTCATTTTCGGATTCATCACCTGGATTAATGGTACCCTTATTCCTTATTTGAAGATAGCCTGCGAATTAACAACCGATGTTCAGGCCTATTTGGTGGCTACCGCTTTTTTTATTGCCTACACCGTTATGGCAATCCCATCTTCATTAGTTCTAAAAAGAACAGGGTATAAAAAGGGAATGGCCATTGGTCTTTTCATCATGTCTATTGGTGCGATTGTGTTTGTGCCAGCTGCAAGCAGCCGCGATTTTAGTTTATTTTTAATTGGGCTTTTTATAATTGGCACAGGACTGGCATTGCTGCAAACGGCATCCAATCCTTATGTCTCGATTATCGGTCCCATTGAAAGTGCAGCAACACGCATTAGCATCATGGGAATTTGCAATAAAGTAGCGGGTATCATTGCAGGATTGATTTTTGGATACATTGCGTTGAACGATGCCGATGCACTGATCAACAATTTGAAAACAATGGACGAGGCGACGAAAGAAGTGACACTAAATGAACTGGCTAGTCGTGTGATTGTCCCGTACCTTATCATCGCGATCGCTTTGGCTGCACTTGCTGTCGGGATTTTATTTTCGAGTCTTCCCGAAATCAGCGATGAAAGTGAGGCGGAAGGAACACCTCCGCCTGGCGGAGATAAAACGAGTGTGTTTCAGTTTCCACATCTCATGCTTGGTGTGCTGGCACTCTTCTTGTATGTGGGCGTCGAAGTAATGGCGGGTGATACCATTATCAGTTATGGAAAATCATTAGGCATAGAATTGTCCACGGCACGGTACTTCACCCAGGGAACGCTGGCTTGCATGCTGATCGGTTATATCGTGGGCATCTCCACCATTCCAAAATATATTTCACAAGCTTCCGCTTTAAAATATTGCGCCATTCTTGGCGTGGTCTTTACGATCTTGGCTGTGTTTACCAATGGCTATGTTTCCGTTGCGTTCATCGCCTTGCTTGGTTTGGCTAACTCGTTAATGTGGCCGGCTATTTTTCCTCTTGCTATTGAAGGCTTGGGCAAGTTTACCAAAACCGGATCAGCATTGATGATTATGGCTATTGCCGGAGGAGCTATTTTGCCATTAATTTATGGACACCTTTCGCAGTCGATTGGTACAAGGGTTGCCTACATCATTATGGCCCCATGTTACCTTTATATTCTTTACTATGCCGTCATCGGCCATAACGTGGGTAAGAAATCAATAGCATGAAGAAAATTCTTATACTGACGTTCACGTTTGCTCTTTGCAAGATTCACGCGCAGGAGTTTTACGTTGCCAAAGACTTGACGGTCGAAAACATTTTCACCAAGAATTGCGAAGGACCAAACGTTGATAAGAATGGAAACTTATTTGTTGTCAACTACCAAAAAGATGGTACAGTCGGCCTCGTTCATGCTGACGGTAAAGTGGAATTATATGTGACTTTGCCCGAGGGCAGCACGGCCAATGCCATTCAATTTGATCAAGAAGGAAATATGTTGCTGGCCGATTTTAGCGGCCACAACATCTTAAAAGTAGATACAAAAACAAAAAACATTTCAGTGTATGCACACAATGATCTGTTCAGTCAGCCCAATGATATTTGCATCAATAAAAAAGGACAACTGTTTGCTTCCGATCCAAATTGGAAAGCGAGTACCGGCAAAATCTGGAGAATCGATGCTGATAAAAAAATTGTTTTGGTTCAAGACAACATGGGCACGACCAATGGTATCGAACTTAGCCCGGATGAAAAGATATTGTATGTGAATGAAAGCGTTCAGCGATTGATCTGGGCTTTTGATGTGGACAACGAAGGTAACCTGAACAACAAAAGAAAATTCATGGAGTTTCCTGATTTTGGAATGGATGGGATGAAGTGCGATAAAGAAGGAAATTTATTTGTTGCGAGATACGACAAAGGCGTAATCGCTATCGTCTCTCCGCAAGGAAAACTGCTTCGGGAAGTTCAGGTGATGGGTAAGAAAACAAGCAACATCACTTTTGGCGGAACGGATGGAAAGACGTGTTATGTTACACTTCAAGATCGCAAATGTGTGGAAACCTTCCGGTCAATGACACCAGGTAAGTATTATTGACTATTAAGTCCGCTAAAAACTTTACTTTTGAATTCTTTATTTTTTCTCCAGGCATGAAAATCTCGTACCGCTGGCTTCAACACTATATCGACATTTCTGAATCGCCTGAAGAGATCGGGCAGGTGCTTACATCCACTGGCCTGGAAGTAGAAAGCGTTGAGCCTTTTGAAACTGTAAAAGGAGGCCTCAAAGGGTTGGTAATCGGCGAAGTGCTCACCTGTATCAAACATCCTAATGCCGATAAGCTTTCGATCACGACGGTAAATGTGGGTAGCGATAAGCCATCGCAAATCGTTTGTGGTGCACCCAATGTTGCGGCGGGACAAAAAGTGGTGGTGGCCTTGCCGGGAACCATGATTTACCCCATGAAAAGTGAGCCGTTTACCATTAAGCCAGCAAAGATTAGAGGTGAGCAGAGTGAGGGCATGATCTGTTCGGAAGATGAAATCGGTCTTGGTAATAGCCATGCGGGAATCATGGTGTTAAGCCCTTCCGCAAAAAATGGGACGCTTGCTTCCGATTATTTTAAAATAGATTCAGATTTTGTTTTTGAAATAGGATTGACCCCAAATCGTGCCGATGCGGCTTCGCATCTTGGCGTAGCGCGCGATATCAAAGCTGTAAAAAAGAGAAGCGTTAACTTTCCGTCAATCGAAAATTTTAAAGTTTCAAACACTAACCTCACGATTCCAGTGACGGTGGAGGAGCCTGACCTGTGTCCTCGTTTCTCTGGAGTTTCAATTGGTGGCGTGAAAGTAAAAGAATCGCCCGATTGGTTGAAGGATCGATTAAAGGCAATCGGCCTTGCACCAATCAATAATATTGTTGACATCACGAATTTCGTTTGTCATGAAATGGGCCAGCCATTGCATGCCTATGATGTTAAAGAGATTGCCGAAAAAAAAATTGTCGTAAAAAACCTGCCGGCGGGTTCGATATTTAAAACACTTGATGGAAAGGAAAGAAGGTTGACAGCCACTGACTTGATGGTTTGCGATGGCGAAGGCAAAGGCATGTGCATGGGTGGAATTTTTGGCGGTTTCAATTCTGGTATCACAGAAAAAACCACAAATGTATTTTTGGAAGGAGCTTACTGGACTCCCAGCGGCATCCGTAAAACTGCTTTACATCACGGATTAAAAACGGATGCTTCTTTTCGTTTTGAACGGGGTACAGATGTGAATCTAACAGTGTATGCTGTGAAACGTGCCGCTATGCTCATCGTGGAGCTAGCTGACGGTCAAATTGCTTCTGAATTAGTTGATATCTATCCAAACAAAATAGAGAACGTTTCGATAGATGTGAAATTCAAAAATGTTGATCGGTTGATCGGTAAGAAAATTCCGCACGAAGAAATTTTTTCTATCCTTAACCGATTGGAGATAAAAGTTTCTGAGAAGACGGAGAATAGTTTTACGGCTTCTGTCCCGCCTTATCGGGTAGATGTGGTTCAGGAAGCTGATGTTGTGGAAGAGATCTTACGCATCTACGGCTTTAACAACATTGAACTTTCCGATCATGTTAAAGCTGATTTTTTAGCGTCATTCCCCGAAAAGGACATTACTAGATTCAAGAAGTCGGTTGGGGCAATGCTTGCGGCCAATGGTTTTTATGAAGTACTCACCAATTCGCTCACGAACATTGCCTACAAGGATAAGATTAAGACAGAGGGCGAAGCCGTTGAAATTTTAAATAAACTGAGCGAAGAACAGGGTATTCTTCGACAGACGATGCTCTTCAGTGGATTAGAAGTATGTGCCCACAACATCAATCGCAAACAAAGAGATTTAAAGTTGTTTGAGTTTGGCAAAATTTATAGAAAATCATCAGGTGTTGATGAGTTAAACAAATATATCGAGGAAGAACGACTGGCGCTTTACGTTACGGGAGACATCGAAACCAAAAATTGGCAGAACAAAACACGCTCGGTTAACTTTTATGACCTCGTTCAATCGGTAAAACATATTTTAGAGCGGTCAGGTGTTGAAAAAATCAAGCAAGAGGCGATGGCGAATTCCATTTTTGAATATGGAACAAGAATTTTGAGGGGAAATAAAGAGTTGGGCACTTTCGGGAAAGTAAAAAATGCTTTGGTAAAAGAATTTGGGATTAAGCAGGAAGTTTTTTTTGCCGATCTTTCCTCAGACTTGCTTTTCAAGTCAGCAAACCCTAAGTTCGTTGTACAGGAGGTGCCGAAATTTCCGGAAGTGAGACGCGATCTTTCCCTGGTGCTTGATAACCATGTGAAGTTTGCCGAAATTGAAGCGTTGGCCCGCACTACGGAGCAGCGATTGATAAAAGATATTATCGCTTTTGATGTTTACGAAGGCGATAATATTCAGAAAGGAAAAAAGGCCTATGCATTGGGTTTTACTTTGCTTGATGAAAATAAAACGCTGACGGACGAAGAGATCGAAAAAGTGATGGATAAATTGATGGGCGCATTTGAAGGCAAGATGGGGGCGGTGATTAGGAAGTAATGAGCGGCATGAAGGTAACAGTGTGGTTGTTTGAACAAAATACTGAATTTCCAATTTAGATGAATATGGACCAAGAAACACTGAAAACCAACCTCAACGGATTAGAACGTAAAATAATGATGATGCTCAACGACCATAAAGCGTTGAAAGACGAAATCCGCACCATCAAATTAGAAAACCATGAACTGCGCACCGACCTCCGCAAGCGCGATGAGCAGTTAACCAATTTTAAAAATCAGATTAAAATCACTAAAATTGTAGATTATATAAACCCGGAAGACGAAGGTATTTCGGAATTGAAAATGAAAGTGGAAGAATATATCCGCGAAATCGATAAATGTATTGCTCACATAAGCCGATAAGCACGGTACATTGATGGACGAACTCTCTGTAAAAATAAAAATCGCAGACCGCGAATACCCAATGAAAGTGAAACGCCTTGAAGAAGAGCGTGTTCGGGCCGCTGGTAAGACCATCAATGAAAAAATCAGAGTTTACCGTGAAAAATTTGGCATAGATGATAAACAAGACCTGCTTGCCATGGTAGCCTTCGACTGCGTAGTCGATAAAATGGCAGAAGAAGAGAACCTGCAGGTCATTGATCAAACTGTTGTCGAAAAATTGGATCACCTCAATCGACTAGTTTCGCAAGGGCTCTGATTCATTTCTGAATTCAATTCCTCTCTTTGTTGATGGCTAATGCCTATCCGGGTGTTTGTTGAACACCTAAATAATTCATTTATGGAATCCATGGAAATATTAGTTATTGCATTGGTCGCGCTGGTGGTCACCGTAATTTTAAGCTTAGTAATCGGCAGTTTTCTGTATAAAAGAAGGTTGAAAAGAAACCGGATTGAGTCAGAGGAAAAATCAAAGATGATCATCAAAGAGGCCGAATTACAGGCTGAAAACATCAAGAAAGACCGGATCATTGAGGCCAAAGACAAATTGCAGAAGATGAAGCAGGAGTTTGAGGAGGAGGCCAATCGCAAGAAGAATCAGATTATTGCCAACGAACAGAAAGTAAAACAACGGGAGGCGCAGTTGAACAAAGAGCTTGAACAAGTGAAAAGGATGGAAGGCGACCTCGTGGAAGAACGTCAGAGTTTAGCCCAGCAACATGAACTGGTGAAGAAGCGTAAAGAAGAATTGGATCGATTTAATGCACAGAAAGTGGCTGTCCTGGAAAATATTTCCAAGCTCACGGCTGATCAGGCCCGCGATCAATTGGTGGAATCGATGAAGGAAGAGGCGCACGGCAAAGCGAGCAGCTTCATCAAAGACATCATGGAACAAGCAAAGCTCAGCGCCACCAAAGAGGCCAAGAAAATTATTGTGGAGACCATTCAGCGCACCGCATCTGAGCAAGCCGTTGAAAATTGCGTTTCCATTTTTAATATCGAAAGCGATGATATCAAGGGGAAGATCATTGGAAGGGAAGGTAGAAACATCCGGGCACTGGAAGCCGCAACCGGTGTGGAGTTTATTGTTGATGATACACCCGAAGCCATCATTATTTCAGGTTTTGACCCGGTAAGAAGAGAAGTGGCACGGTTGTCTTTGCACCGTCTTGTGCAGGATGGTCGTATTCACCCGGCCCGCATTGAAGAGATTGTCGCCAAATCGTTTAAAAACATTGACGATGAAATCGTTGAAACAGGAGAGCGAACGGTAATTGACCTTGGCATTCATGGCCTTCATCCCGATTTAGTTCGCCTGGTAGGCCGTATGCGGTTCCGTTCATCGTATGGACAAAATTTACTACAACACTCGCGGGAGGTAGCAAACCTGTGCGCCATTATGGCTGCTGAACTGGGCCTTAATGTGAAGCAAGCGAAACGGGCAGGGCTACTTCATGACATTGGCAAAGTGTGGCCGGAAGAATTGGAGAAGCCCCATGCTATCGTGGGTATGGAGCTTGCTATTAAGTACAAAGAGCATCCGGTGATTTGTAATGCCATAGGCGCACACCACGATGAAATTGAAATGACAAGCATCATTTCTCCGATCATCCAGGCTTGCGATGCAATTTCGGGAGCACGCCCCGGCGCAAGGCGTGAGGTCATGGAGCAGTACATGAAGCGTTTGAAGGAGCTAGAGCATGTAGGACTAAGTTTTGAAGGTGTGGAAAAATGTTATGCCATACAAGCTGGACGAGAACTTCGGGTTATTGTGGATGCTGAGAAAGCAACCGATGAGCGTGCAAGCCAGTTGAGCTTTGATATCTCTCAAAAGATTGAACGCGAGATGCAGTATCCGGGTCAAATAAAAGTTACCGTAATCCGTGAAATGAGGAGTGTGGCTTATGCCAAATAGGTACCTCATCAATCGTGGCCGTGTGATAAAAATTAGTAGGAAAAGCTAGTATGCAGGCTTTGTCAACTGCTCGTTTAGGCCAACCGGTAAAACCTCCGTGGATTTTACCAAAGAAATCCTAGTATTAATCCAACTGCAATAATTGCCCACGATGGAATTTTTGTGAAGGCAATTAGTCCAAAGGTTGCTATGGTGAAGGTTGAGTAAAGAACAATGTTTTGGAAGGGTTGCCCTTTGACCAAAGGCTGAAACAATAATAGTGCAGCCGTTGTCACAAGACCTGTGTTAGCCGCAAGAATCCCTTCAAGCGAGGCGCGTATAGCGCGAAAGGATTTTAAGCTGTCCCAAATCCGGATCATAAAAAATATTAAGAATGTTCCAGGCAGAAATACACCCGCGGCGGACATGATAGCTCCAAAGATTTCGCTTCCAGTGCCGAAATCACGCATCGACAACGCCCCAATGAACGAGGCAAAGGAAAAAACAGGGCCAGGCAACGCTTGCACGACGGCATATCCGGAAAGAAACTCTTCTGAGGTAAGGTATTGTTTTGGGGCATACTGAACAAACTCGGTGTAGAGCATCGGTGTGAGCACCTGCCCGCCGCCAAAAACCAAGCTTCCGTTACGGTAAAAATTTTCAAATAGACGAATGGGCAGAAATTCAGGTCGGGATTTGGTCAATCCGCCCAGTAGGGCTGCAAAAATTAACACACCAACCCACAAAAAGAAATTTGACCAGGCCACATCAAACTTCTTTTTCGGCTCACGCGGATGAGCTTTGTAATTAAAAGCAGTGACACATCCTGCTGCAATCAAAAGGACAGGGAAAATAATAGGAGTCTTTATAAAATAAGAAGCCACTGCAGCCAAAACCATCAATACGAAAGCGCGGGGTCTTGTAATTGTTTTCAGCCCGATGGAATAAGCGCCATAAGCGATGAATCCAACTGCCATGGGTTGAATAAATCGAGTAAAGGCTAGCGAAACTTGCTTGGTCTCAAAACTCGCCATTAAAATGCCAAGCCCCGTCATGATTGCCACGGACGGCAACATCCAAAGAATAAGTGTGAGATAAGCGAGATTTGGACCGCGCAAGCGATATGCGATGGCCGTTAATGTTTGCGTAGAGGTGGGGCCGGGGAGAGCCTGACCAATCGCATTGAGTTCTAGTAATTCTTCTTCACTGATATATTTTCTTTTTTCGACAAGCAATTTTTGAAAGTGAGCAATGTGGGCTTGAGGCCCACCAAAGCAAGAGACTGACAATAGGAATACGTCTTTGAGAAAATCAATATAGCGTATCCGAACGGTCAACGGTTATTTCTTTAAACCGATTTCCTTCAGTCGTTGGGTCAGAAATTCGCCAGCGGTAATATCCTCCCAGTGTTTTGGATGTTGGGCATCAACACAATTCGGTAAGGCGGTCAAACTCATTTCAGATCGTGGGTGCATAAAAAAGGGAATGGAATAACGCGGTTTGTTCATGAATTGCCGGGGAGGGTTGACAACCCGGTGTATCGTTGATTTTAACTTTTTGTTCGTCAGTCGTTCGAGCATGTCTCCTACGTTGACGACCAGCTGATCAGGCAAGGCAGTGATCGGTATCCACTGGCCATCGCGTCTTAATACTTGTAATCCATCGGCACTTGCTCCCATCAAAAGGGTTATTAGATTAATGTCACCATGCTCGGCTGCCCGTACTGCATCAGCCGGTACTGCGTTTGGATTTTCAATCGGGAAATAATGGATGGGGCGCAAAATACTATTACCGTGCTTTACTTTTTCGTCGAAATAATTTTCGGGTAAATTCAAATACAAAGCAATGGCCTTCAGCATTTGCACACCTGTTCTTTCCAGTTGCTTATAAACTTCGAGAGCAATAGTTTTAAATTCCGGAAGTTCATCCGGCCAAATATTGTCAGGGTATTCCTTTTTTATGGGATCATCACCGACGACCGTTTGGCCAACATGATAAAATTCTTTTAAGTCACCTGTATTTCTGCCCTTGGCATGTTCTTTTCCTTTACCGATGTACCCGCGTTGTCCGGCCAATCCGGCTATTTCATATTTTTGTTTTACGGAATCGTCAAGCGAAAAAAAATTCCTGATCGTTTCATATAACCGCGAACTCAGTTCTTCAGAAAGATAATGGTTACGGATGGCCACAAAACCAATATGATGATAGGCTTCACCAAGTGCAGCAACAAAATTTCTCTTTTTTAAAGGATCATTTCCAGTAAAGTCGGACAGATCAAGCGATGGGATCTCATCGTAAAGCAAGTCTGGCATTGTCTTTTCAGTTAAAGATGTAACGCAAGCTAATTATTTTTTGGGTAAATTTACTCGATTGGAAAGCCGGTTGCTCTTATTTCCGAATACCTCCAGTATCGTTATTTACAACTATAAATATTCAAAAAATTATGAAACCGATAAGCCGTAGAAAATTCGTAAAAAACTCGCTCAAGGCAGCAGCCGTTACAGCGATTAGTGTTCCGTTTGTGGTTGAAGCTGAAAACAATCTGGCTTTTCAATTCTCTCAAATCACACTTCCTTACCCTTACCCAGCGCTTGAGCCAAATATCGATGCATTGACCATGGAGATCCACTATACGAAGCACCATGCTGCGTATGTCAAAAATGTAAACGATGCCATCGCTGCAGAAAAAATAGCTTTCGATAATGAAAAGGATTTTTTTACGAATGCTTCTAGACTTTCACCGAAGGCGCGCAATAATGCCGGTGGTGTGTGGAACCATAATTTCTTCTGGCAAATAATGAAACCCAACGGTGGCGGGGCACCATCCGGTAAAATTGCTGAGGCGATCAGCAGTTCTTTTGGTTCATTTGACAAATTCAAAGAAGAATTTGCGAAAGCTGCAATGGGTCGCTTTGGTTCAGGCTGGGCGTGGTTGGTGAGTCATGAAGGCAAATTGAAGATCGGAAGTACCGCAAATCAGGATAATCCGCTAATGGACTCTTCAGAATTGAAAGGAACTCCGCTACTTGGCCTGGATGTGTGGGAACACGCCTACTATCTTAAATACCAAAACAAACGCAATGAATATGTAGCCAACTGGTGGAATACGGTAAATTGGGATGAGGCGGCAAAACGACTCGGTTCCTAAATTTTTATATTCTATAAAAGAGGCCGGATGTTCCGGCTTTTTTACTTTTGCACTAATGCACATTGTAAAATTATTGCCTTTTCTTTTGCTTGTTCTGGCTCAACAAGCTGCCGCCCAGAAGCTGACCATGTACAAAACTTTTGGAGGGGTAGTCTTTGAGCTCAACGACTCTGTACAGTTGAGCACGAAACAGACTGCTACAGTGCTATACCAAAACCAACAAGCCTACGAAATGTTTAATCAGGCGAGGGTATTGAATTCCCTGAGTGGCATCATGGGCTTTAGCGGTATGGCCTTGGTAGCTGTTCCCCTGGTAACAGTTGCTTTTGGTGAGCGTTCGGATTGGGGACTGGCTGGCGGTGGCGCTGCACTGATCGTTGGTTCAATTTTTTTAAACCGTGCTTTCAAGGCGCGCGCGCTGGACGCTTTGGATATTTACAATGCGCAATTGCCACAAAAAACTTCGAGGATCAAACCCAACTTTTATTTTTACGGAACTGGCGCCAGGCTTGTCATTAAATTTTAAATGTTTACCGGGATAATTGAAACAGTCGGAGAAGTGATTGCCATTAAACGAGAAGGCACGAACACCCATTTCAAGATTGCGGGCAGTTTCAGTTCTGAATTGAAAGTTGACCAGAGTGTTTCGCATAACGGTGTTTGCCTTACCGTCGTGTGGGTCGGTGATGGGTTTCACTGGGTAGTGGCCGTACAAGAAACCTTATTGAAATCAAACCTTGGAAATCTCCGGGAAGGTGATCCGGTTAACCTTGAACGATGTATGATTGTCAATGGCCGCTTTGACGGGCATATTGTGCAAGGGCATGTTGATCAAACAGGAAAATGCACATCGGTAAGAGACCAAAACGGGAGTTGGCTTTTTGATTTTGAATACGATGCTCAGCCCGGAAACATTACGGTAGAGAAAGGATCGATTACGGTGAACGGAGTAAGCCTCACCTGTTTTAATAGTTCAGCCAATCGGTTTAGTGTGGCGATTATCCCTTACACCTACGAACACACCAATTTTCACCAACTAAAAACTGGAGATATCGTGAATTTGGAGTTTGATATTATCGGCAAGTATGTGAGGCGGTTGTTGGGAAACTAACCGGAGTTTGTGAAAAACTTACTTTTATTGATAGTAAGAAGGCAATCAATAAAAAGAGTGATGCTACCAAAAGATTTGATTTCTGCTGTAAGGTAATTTTGCGGCTCGGCGATTTGGGGTTCATGTCGGTTTATTTTTTACAAAAATAGACCCGCCTTTTTCCACCGTTTTGTCCATTTTTACGCCGGACTATCGCATGTAAGACTTTGCTGGAAATTGAAAGAAATTTTGAGTGCTAAGATGTATTATCGGCCTCCAAATGGATTCATTGCACCGAGCGCTCGCTTGCCACCCCCCATTTTGTTCATCGTTTTCATCATTTTGCGCATGTCTTCAAATTGCTTGAGGAGCTGGTTCACCTGCTGAATGCTTGTGCCGCTTCCTCTAGCCAGGCGATTCCTTCTGCTGCTATTGAGCAACTCCGGGTTTTCACGCTCTTTCAAAGTCATTGACTTGATGATCGCCTCAACGGGTTTGAAAGAATTCTCGTCAAAGTCAACGCCTTTCATGGCTTTGCCCATGCCGGGAATCATACTCAACATGTCTTTCATATTGCCCATTTTCTTTACTTGTTGGAGTTGTGAAAGAAAGTCGTTGAAGTCAAATTGATTCTTACGCATTTTGGCGTTAAGCCTGCGTGCTTCATCTTCGTCAAAATTCTGTTGCGCTTTCTCAACTAAACTCACCACGTCACCCATGCCCAGAATCCTGCCTGCCATACGATCCGGATAAAAACGGTCGATGGCTTCCATTTTTTCGCCCGAACTAATAAACTTGATCGGTTTTTCTACGACCCTGCGAATCGAAAGGGCTGCACCACCGCGTGTGTCGCCATCGAGTTTGGTGAGTACAACGCCATCGAAATTCAGTCGCTCGTTGAAAGCCTTTGCCGTGTTTACGGCATCTTGTCCTGTCATGGCATCCACTACAAACAAGGTCTCTGAAGGCTTGAGGGCTTCTTTGAGTCTCGCAATCTCACTCATCATCTCCTCGTCCACGGCTAAACGCCCGGCGGTATCCACGATCACTACACGGTGATTGTTCTTCTGGGCGTGCTCAACGGCAGCCCTGGCAATTTTTACTGCGTCTTTATTATCGGGTTCAGCATAAACTTCCACCCCAACCTGTGTCCCTAAGACTTTTAATTGATCGATGGCAGCCGGACGATAAATATCACAGGCTGTGAGCAGCACACTTCTCCCCTGACGTTTCAAATAATTGGCAAGCTTGCCGCTAAAGGTAGTTTTTCCGGAGCCTTGCAATCCCGCAATCAAAATCACGGCCGGATTGCCATCTATATTAATATCCTCGCCCTGGCCACCCATTAACGAAGTCAGCTCATCGTTGGTGACTTTCGTAAGGAGTTGTCCGGGGCTGATGGCGGTGAGCACGTTCATACCCATCGCTTTGATTTTGATCTCATCTGTTACGTCTTTAGCAACTTTATAATTGACGTCAGCGTCAATCAGTGCTTTACGGATTTCTTTGATGGTGGAGGCAACGTTGATTTCGGTGATCCTTCCCTGGCCTTTCAGCGTTTGAAAGGCTTTTTCCAACTTGAGACTTAAACTATCGAACATGACCTTGATTTATATGATTAAAATGATTCCCCTGATTTGGGCTTGCCCATCGAAGCTTTAGCGAAGATGGGCGACAAAGTTAAGGGGAATTTCGTTAATGGAACATGCAAGCCCATCATTAGGATAATCAACGACAAGACTGTTAAAGAAGGAAAGTTAAAGCCTTTACGGGGATTATCTTCAATCATTTTTTCTCTTCACACAATTCCATTAGCACGCCGTTAGTGCTTTTCGGGTGCATGAATACAATTTGTTTATTGTCGGCACCCGGTTTAGGTTGTTCATTCAGCAAATGAAACCCCTTTTCGGAATACACCTGAATGCTTCGGTTAATATCAACAACCTCAAAAGCCAGATGATGAATTCCTTCGCCACGTTTTTCAATGAATTTGGCAATCGGTGAATCGAAATTTGTAGCCTCGAGCAATTCGATTTTAATTCCACCCAATTCAAAAAAAGAGGTTCGAACTCCTTCACTCGGAACCTCTTCGATTTTATAATGAGCTTTCCCGAGAAGTTTGGCGAAAAGCAGGTTGGATTCATCCAGATTTTTCACAGCAATGCCGATATGCTCTAATTTTTCCATAACACCCAATTCAATTGGTTTTCTTAATTTTGACTAAAATTCGGGAAACTTTTCTGGCTTTCCGAAAGTTTAAACAGCACGAATGCCTAAAATTAACGTAGAAACGATCAGTGATGTGCATGTGGAAGCAGCACGCGTGCAACAGAAGATCAAAGACTACCTTGGTCTTCGCACCAGCGACCTTATGTTTGAGTTCAGCATTGTAGAGGGTAAAGCCAAGTTGGATTTGATCACCATCAACCCTCGGCACAACCAGTCGTTTTTGTTCCACTCTGAAACCGGAGCTGATAAAGTGGATGCCTTGAAGAAGATGCTGGACTATGTGCAGAATTACAAGGAGAAAGAAAACTCCTACACCATCCAATGGACAACAAAAAGTAACAGTGAACTTCATACCTCCTACTTTCGGGCTGGGAACATTCTCGAAGCGTTGGAAAAATTATATTATGCACGAGACAGGAACACAATCACGGTTTTTAGTGTTGTACTGAATCCAATCTCTTAAAAAAGAAAAGAACAATGATTAGCGTAACCGATAAAGCCAAAGAGCGAATAGCGAGCCTCCGCACCGAAGAAGGGCACAGTGTGGATCACAACATCCGTGTATCTGTTAAAGGAGGGGGTTGCTCAGGCCTTATGTACGATTTGGGGTTTGATGATAAAATCAACCCGGCCGATCAGGTATTTGAAGACAAAGGCATAAAAATTTTGGTGGACAAGAAAAGCCTTCTGTATTTGCTGGGCACAACCCTTGATTTTTCTGACGGCTTAAATGGGAAAGGATTTCAGTTCATCAATCCAAATGCGTCACGAACATGCGGGTGCGGAGAAAGCTTCTCGGTTTAAATATTAACTTTTGAGAGGTCTAAGGTAAAACCGCTTATGGGTCCTTCTCCTTCAAGGTTTCTATCAAATCCATTTATTACTTCTTCAAATTTGCCAGGTCGATAGATATAAGAAACTTGCTCTCTTGGATCGATTAACCAGGCAAGTTCAGCTCCATTTTTGATCCAGGTCTTCATTTTATTCTGCAAATCAGAAATGTAGTCAGCCTTAGACCTGACTTCAATGACAAACTCCGGGCAAATGGGGGCAAACTTGTCTTTATCTTCCTCCGACAGCAAATTAAATTTTCCTTTGGATACCCAAGAGGCATCCGGAGAAAAAACAGAACGATCGGGCAAGGTAAAACCAGTTGAAGAATCAAAAACATAGCCCGTACCGGCAATCAAATTCCAAGCATAAAGCTGACCGAAAACAGCTCCGCTGCTGAATGAAGATTTTGTTGTTACTGGAGACATAATAATGATTTCAAGGTTACTGTTACGCTCAATCCTCAAGTTCTCATTCTCCAAACAAAACCGCTCAAACTCCTGGTCGGTCATCCGGTTAGTCACAGTATCTTTAAGTACGATGGTTTCCACGATAGAATTGGTTCAAGTAAAGATAACGAATTATCCAATCGTAGCAATGCACTTTAGCTCAATAGCAATGGGAGTTGGTAAGGCATTTACCTCTACCGTTGTTCGGCAAGGTTGCGTTGCTTTGTCGGGGAAATACTCCGCGTAGATTTCATTGAATACCTGGAAATCAGTTCTCATGTTGGTGAGATAAATCGTGATGTCGATTAAATTTTCCCAACTTGAACCTGCCGTCTCTAAAATAAATTTCACGTTCTGAAATACAGCATGGCATTGCTTTTCGATGTCGTAACGCACAACATTCCTATTTTCATCGAACGTAACACCGGGGATTTCTTTCACGCCTTTTTTGCGTGGCCCTACTCCCGATAGGAAAAGTAAATTGCCCGCCCGTCGTGCATGGGGATAAGGACCAACCGGCTCGGGCGCTTTGTCTGAAGAAATAAACGAGTCTTTCATATTATTCAATTCCAAAAATCAGGCTACTCCAAAAACTTTCCCAATCGGCACCCGGTTTTTCCGAAGCTATCATTTTCACGGTGCTGACCATCCACGGTCCTTTGCTGCTTAACGGGAATTTAACAGTGCCATCATTTTCCGTATAGTTATTTTGCTGAAAAGTAGTATTGCCAATCTTGTTCCACACTTTCACCAGCTGATGTGCGCTGGGCTTGCCATCAAATAACACGGTGCATTGCAAATAGTCGCCCGACTTCAACACGTACGGGTTTTGGGTGGGGATAATTTCAATCCGCATTCCTTTTTTTTTCTTGAAACTGTCATCGGTCTTGCCTCCGGCCTGTACCAGCAATTTTACATAACGCGAATAGAATTCTTTCGAAGGCTTATTGAGTGCATTTGTTTTTGTGCGAATCTCCAGCACCTCTTCCAGGCCGTCTTCTTTCAGGTAATCGTTGAATTTCGCGGCTTCTAGTTCGAGGTAAGCATCGTCGCTTTGCAGGGAAAGCAAGTAAGTCCCTTCTTCACTGAATTTGTATTTCAATTTTTCTTTGGCTTCAGGCTTTACTTGTTGTCGCAAGTCAAGAACTTTAGCGAGATGGGATAGCTCCAATTTTTCAATCTTGTGTTTTTTTAGATCCCAAAGGTCGCCCTCAAAGTTTTCACCAACCATAAAAGCAACATTCATCTCTTCGCCGAGAGCATAGCGGAATTTTTTCGGCTGCAACCAGAACTCGTGGGATTGTGTGAGGTCTACCGTTAAAAGCAATACCAGAATAAGAATTATTTTCCTTTGCATAAATTTAAATTTGATAATTGTTGATGTGTTGATTCTGAGATTGGTATCCAGCTTTCAACGAATCTGCATATTTTCAAATCAATTCATTAGCTCTTCAATTTCATCCGCGTCAATGGGAATGGTTTTCATAAGATCTATATTCTCCTTCTCACCTACCCAAATGTTGTTTTCAAGGCGCACACCAAAGCCCTCTTCTTTGATATAAATTCCCGGCTCAATCGTCCACACGCTTCCCACCTGAATGTTGTCGTGCATATTTCCTATATCATGGACATCGAGACCCAACATGTGTGAGGTGCCATGGTAAAAATATTTTCGGAAAGCTGGATTATCAGTATGTTGATTTTTGATATCTGCTTCCGAGATCAATTTTAACCGGAGAAGTTCTCCCTGCATTATCTTTTCGATCTCTTTTTGGTAATCGAAATAAACCATATTCGGTCGCAACAATTTCATGGCTTCACGCTGAACCCGAAGCACAGAATTGTACACTTCTTTTTGCCGAGGTGTAAATCTTCCACTTACCGGAATAGTTCGTGTCAGATCGGAATTGTAGTTGGCAAATTCAGCGGCTACGTCCAACAGAATAAGTTCACCATCATCGCAGGGTAAGCTATTTTCAATATAATGTAGTACAATATTATTTTTCCCGGATGCAATGATGGGTGTATAAGCAAATCCTTTTGATCCGTTGCGAATGAACTCATGAACGTACTCTGCCTCGATCTCGTATTCCTTTACCCCAGGTTTCACAAATTCTAGCACCCTGCGAAATCCTTTTTCCGTAATCGCGCAAGCTTTTTTAATCAAATCAATTTCCTGTTTTTGTTTTACCCTCCTCAATTTCGACATGATCGGCGCAACACGCTGGTAGGAGTGCAGCGGGTATTTCGCTTTGCATGAATCAATGAATCGTGCATCACGTGTTTGTACCACTATTTCTGCCCGGTAATGCTCATTCGTATTCAGGTAAACAAATTCCACACCCCCCATCACCATCAGGTGGTGAAACATATTTTCAAAATCCTGCAGCCACATCACCGTTTCAATTCCCGAAATTGCCGTGGCTTCTTCTTTGGTTAGCTTATGTCCATACCATTTTTCCAGATGTTCATTCGGCTGGCGTAAGAAAAGAATCTCGCGTTTTTTCTCTTCGCGAAAGCCAGGGCAAATCAACAGGATGCTTTCTTCCTGTTCGATCCCCGTCAGGTAAAACAAATCGTTGTTTTGCCGGAAAGGCATCGTGCCGTCGGCATTGGTTGGCGGGGTGTCATTCGCATTGAAAACCACAAGTGATCCGGGTTTCAATTCGCTCACCATGCGTTTACGATTATTAATAAAAAGTTCTTTGTCGATGGGTGCGTAGCGCATGGTAAAATGTTATAAATTCAGGGATTGCAATTTAATTAAAACTCTATGAAGCATTCAACAAAATTGGGACTCGATTCTGGATATTCGATTCTGGATGCTTGTAAGACGCCACTATTTAGCATCCAGCATCCAGTATCCCTTTTATTCTTGTTGCTACTATTCGTTTCAGGCTTTGTGCAAGCACAATCCAAGTATCAGCCTGCTCCCGAAAACCTGAAGAACCGCGAATGGTTTCAGGATGCGAAGTTTGGACTCTTCATCCATTGGGGTGTGTATAGCGTGTTGGGCGATGGCGAGTGGGTGATGAACAACAAGCAAATCCCCATCAAGACGTATGAAAAACTTCCTGCTTTTTTTAATCCGGTTGACTTTGATCCGGTAGCCTGGGTAAAGATGGTGAAGGATGCAGGCATGAAATACATTACCATCACCAGCAAACACCATGATGGTTTTGCCATGTTCGATTCTAAAATTTCAGATTACAACATTGTGAGGAGGACGCCTTACGGAAAAGATGTGTTAAAAATGCTGGCTGATGAATGTAAAAAACAAGGGATCAAGTTATTTTTTTACCACTCACAACTCGACTGGCATCATCCCGATTATTTTCCACGCGGCTTTACCGGTGGTGATTGGACAGGACGGGAAGAAAAAGGAGATATGAACAAATACCTCGATGATATGGACGCACAACTCAGTGAACTACTCACCAACTATGGTGACGTGGGCGGCATTTGGTTTGACGGTATGTGGGACAAAAAAGATGCGGACTGGCGATTGAGCAAAACCTATTCATTGATTCATCAATTGCAGCCGGGTGCGCTGGTAGGAAGCAATCATCATCGCACACCGTATGAGGGGGAAGATTTTCAAATGTTTGAGAAAGACTTACCCGGCCACAACACGACCGGCTTCGCACCGGAGCAAAAAGTGGGCGACTTGCCGAAAGAAACTTGCGAGACGATTAACAACAGCTGGGGTTTTAACCTGCGCGATGCGAGTTATAAAAGCCAAAAAGAATTGATTCAGTATCTGGTGAAGGCAGCGGGTTATGGTGCTAATTTTTTATTGAATGTAGGCCCGATGCCTAATGGAAAAATCCAGCCTGAACATATTGAACTTCTAAAACAAGTAGGCGACTGGACGAAACGATACGGTGAAACCATTTACGGAACGCGTGGAGGTCCGCTCAGCGCACGTGAGTGGGGCGTAATGACACAAAAGGCGAATAAAATTTATGTGCACATTCTCAACTGGCAGGACGAAACCTTAACGCTGCCGAAGCTGGGTGAGAAAATAGCAAGCGCAAAGCTTTTTAGTGACAAGAGCCCCGTGAAATTTTTAGAAAACGATTTTGGTCTGAGCCTTCAAATTCCAAAAGCGAAAATGGATGAAGTGGACACCGTCGTGGAATTAGAAGTGAAGTAGATTAGCGGTTAGGAATTTATAAATGAATTATATGCGGGCTAAATTGGTATCAAAATTGGGTTGACGAGATAAGGAAATTTGTCCCTGAAGTTTTACGACATCAGTGAAACAAAAAATTTAATTCGACTTCGGTTTAACGGTTATCTTTTTGAATTTCTTCTTTTTCTTCTTTCTAAAATCGGCCGCCCTCGCGTTACTGGAACGTACGTTAGATTTATTTTTTGTTTTCTTTTGGAACTGTTCTGCAGTGGCTTCTCCTTTGATCTCGTGCTTCTTGTCCCATCCAAAAACAAAATTCATTCCAGCCCTAACATTGAAGAATTGAACTGAATTGATTGTCCCTGTGAGCGGGAGCAGAAGATTGTCACCAACCATAAAAATCTGAATCGGTGTTAGATTCAATGAAAAACCTGCTCCGATATTATTCTTTGAATTGCTCGCAATCGTATAGCTACCTGCCAAACTGAGTACCCTTCCGAAATGTTTATTGGCTCCAAGGGTAATACCGGTCGCCGTCCTTCCTTTAAAAGTTTCTGAAAATAGTACCGCGGCCAGCGTAAGTTGATGATTCAATAAATAACTCGCATTTACATACATGCGCGTGGGGATGGAAGAACGATAGCTGCCGATGGCAGACTGCTGAACTTTAAAATTATTCTGTATAGAATCCCCCTGTGCTTGTAGATAATTGTTATTGCTCTTGATAATTTGATTTAAATCCAAGCCCTGAAAACTGTACTTGGCTTTGGATGGATCAAGCGTGTAACCGTAGGTGTCGTTTTTCCATTTAATACTTCCGACATCAAGAATGCTTGCCCCTAATGTTAATTGAGGTGTTACCTTATAAGTTGCCCCAAGGTCAAAAGCAACCCCGTTATTTTTTAAGTAATCACCGAGCTTAAAGGTATAGCCAGACTGCGTGAAATTATAAATTCCGGAAGTGCGCACGTCCATACCTGCGGTAGCCGTCAAGGCATAGGTCGTGTTGTCTGTGGTCAGATTGAAGTTTGCACTTTGCGTAGAGACATTCTCAAGTCCTTTAAGATATTTGGCGCGTACGCCTATGGTCAGGGCTTCATTCGGCGAAAAGGCCGCCCCTAATGAAGTTTGCAGGTAGGTCAATGATTCGGCCTGAGGGGCAAACGAAAGTGTTGTGACCCCGGAACCACTGGTAGAGGGAGCGTTTCCGTTGATGAAAACGCTCAGAAGATCTTTCGGCAACATCAGGCGGTTATACGTTTTAGCCTGGGCGTTGAGTGTAAAGTAAAGTTGCTTATGCACACGCAGGCCTACCCGAAGCAGATCGATGGCCAACGCCTGGGTGATATAGTTTTTTGGCTTGAGCTTACTACTGAATTTGGTTAAGTCTGCGTTTACACTTCCGTCCGGCTGTTTGCTGATCATATCATTGTAAGAGAACCCGTTGTTGGAATAGAATGCCATTACCGAACTTGCCGGTAACCCTAATGTAAAACTGTATTTCGGTATTGCTGCAGGATTATTGTCGTTGGACTGTGCTAAACTGTTCATGAAAGTCAGTGTGCCTTCATTTTGGCTATAGCCAAAATGTGTCCCAACAAGAATGCAAAACCCAATTAGCCAACCGGTTTTCATCAGAAGGTGGTGTTGAGTTTGAGTTTTACGAGCAGGCCAATATTGACTGTCAACGTGTACTGCGATTCAAATTTTACACTGGCCGAAGTGCTACTGCTACCGGAGGTACTCATTCGAGCCACCATGATCATTTTCGAAGCCTGGAATATTTTGTTGATCTTATCACTGTCAAGGTCAATGGGTTGATTATACACGCCGGCCGATTGTAATTCTCCCGCTGAG
>Ga0206942_1131_pt1 | contig 22261 bp, 20 predicted proteins | sample Alteio_BWOrgHeat_6_FD_153253 | JGI IMG/M metagenome (GOLD analysis project Ga0206942, IMG submission 153253) | Enriched cells from forest soil in Barre Woods Harvard Forest LTER site, Petersham, Massachusetts, United States -... | ecosystem: Environmental > Terrestrial > Soil > Temperate forest > O... | reverse complement strand
ATTCCTGATTTATTAGTAGCCAGTCATATTCTTCCTTGGTCAAAAAATGAAGCAGAAAGATTAAATCCTGAAAATGGAATTTGTTTATCTGCTTTATATGACAGAGCTTATGATAAAGGATATATCGGCATTAATAACAAGTTTGAAATTCTTCTTTCAACTGAATTAAAAAAAATCCAATGGCAAGAATTACTAAAGGCATACTGGGTCCTGTATCAGGAACAGTAGGCACAGTGGTTGGAAGTAGCTGGAAAGACATTTACTACTTAAAAAGCCAGCCTTCCACCAAAAAACGCACACCAACAGTCGACCAGTTAGACCACCAGCTCAGGTTTTCTGTTGTGTTAAACTTCATACAAACAATGGTTGGTCTTGTTCAGATCACCTTTAAAAAGTATGCAGTTAAAATGTCTGAGTACAATGCGGCTTTCTCGTACAACTACCACAATGCAGTTATGGGCAGCGCGCCGGATTATATGATTGATTTTACAAAAGCTTTGGTCAGCCGCGGAGAATTGCCAAACGCAACTGCTCCTTCGGCAACGGTAACAGGTAATTCCATTTATTTTACATGGACGGATAACAGCGGAACAGGTGCAGCCGCAGCTACTGATAAAGCAGTGCTGGTTGTATTTTGTCCTAACCTGAATGTTACGCAATACAGCACAAACAACGCAACACGCAGTAGCGGGGCAGGTGCAATAGATGTAACTAACTTCAATGGTGAAGTGGTGGAAACCTGGATAGCTTTTCTTTCTGAAGATGGTAAAGAAGCATCCAACAGCATGTATACCGGGGAACTAACAGTAACAATGTAAACAGGTAACGTAATCATTTTTTTAAGGCTGTCTGCAGGCAGCCTTTTATATTTTAAGATAGAAGATCGTCAGCATTTTAGGTTTGTGTCTTTGCTTTTAATCCGGGATATCTTAAAACTGCGCTGCTCTTTGGTATGCACAACTTGTCCCGCTAAATGCACGTCTGTCATAGAGCTAAGTTATCAATCAGAATTTATACAACTGTTGACTGTTGATGAATATATGAATGACACTAAAACAGTTGATGCAGTAGTGAGGAACTTTATTACAGAACCCGAACAATAACACCAGTTGTTGAATACCTTTGCACAGGAGTCTTACAGTTCTTTGCTTATATCATTTCAATTTATCTAACATAAAACTTTTTTTATGGCACAAAATGACATTCCTGATAAATTGATTCCCAATAATCCAAATGCATATTCATTATTGAGAATTCTAACCGGGTTGATAATTCTTTCAAGAGGCATCAACTTTATCTTCATCATGGTGAATTTAACAGCAATGATACAGCAGGCAGATATAGCGGTGTTTACAGAAAATTCTTCAGCGCTCTCGTTAATAATTGCAATTCTTGATGTAGGCTGCGGTTTATTTATAACAGTTGGTTTTGTTACAAGAGCAAGTGCGATCATTCAATTGCCTATTCTTCTTGTTGCTGTATTTCTTGTAAATATCAGGCATATCAGCGAACATGCTTTCGAGTTTATACTTTCCCTTGTTGCGCTGTTTTTAGTAAGTGTGGTGGCTTATAAAGGAGGAGGCCCGTTCTCTGCTGATGAATACTTTAGAAGAGGCGCAGCATTAGATAAAAGAGGTGAGAACCGCGCATAGATGAGCGCCTCAAAATATAAAGCCTGCCCGTTAAAAAATGTTACAGGCCTGTGTTGATTGCATCGCTTTCCCGTGATACATCTGTGAGATTTAAATGAAATAGTTTCATGTTCTTTGTAAAAGAAATATAGTTACATGTATTCCATTTTACTGGCGGAAGATGATCCTGAAATTGTAAACCTGTTGAAAATAAATTTTGATGCTTCCTTTTATGATCTTACAGCGGCTGCCAATGGAAGTATCGCTTTACAAAAAGCAATGGCGCAGCATTTTCATCTCATCATTTTAGACATTATGCTGCCGGGTATTGATGGTATTGAAGTTTGTAAAAAGCTGCGGGAAAAAAATATTACAACACCGGTAATGATGCTTACTTCACGCTCAGAAGAAATTGATAAAGTGCTGGCGCTGGAATTAGGTGCTGATGATTATGTTACAAAGCCTTTCAGCATCCGGGAATTGATGGCAAGAGTAAAAGCCATTTTACGGCGCACAGAAACTATGGCACCTGTTGCAGAAACAGTGAATGAAATACAGGTAAAAGATATTTACATCAACCGCGAAAAAAAGAAAGCCACATTGAAAGGCGAACGGCTTGAGCTTACTGCAAAAGAATTTGAGTTGTTGTATTTGCTGGCATCCAACCGCGGTAAAACATTTAGCCGCCAGGAATTATTGGAAATGATCTGGGGCTATTCTTTTTCCGGTTATGAACATACGGTTACTTCACACATCAACAGGCTGCGCATGAAGATTGAACCGGATATTCAGCAACCAACATACATATTAACTACCTGGGGCGTTGGCTACCGGTTTACAGAATGATAAAAGGAAAATTAAACTTGTTTAAAAGAATCATTATTCTCATCTTTTTACTGATAACAGTATTAAGTGTTTTGTTTATTGTGATCACTTATCTCACTACAAAAGAATTTTACCAGTCAAGTACGCAGTTAACCGATAAAGACGTTGCTGCGCACATTGCAAAGTTTACATCGCCTTATGAAGACAAAGGCATTAATAAAACTATTGCTGATTCTGTGTTTTATAATGCCATGGTTTTAAACCCGAGTATTGAAGTCTATTTTTTGGATACGACAGGGAAGATCATGTATTATCAATCGCCGGATTCAACCATTAAGCTCTGGACAATTCCATTAGCTAATATTCAGAAACATATACAATCAAATGGCGAAGATTATATAAAAGGACCAGACCCGAAAGATCCCTCTCAGCAAAAAGTATTCTCTGCCGCTGAAGTAATTAATGATGGAAAGAAAGTTGGATACATTTATGTGATACTTGGCGGCAACGCTTATAATACGGCAAGCAATATGTTGTTTGGAAGCCATGTAATGAGTCTTGCCATCATTGCATTTTGTGTGATCATTTTTTTATCTGTTGTATTAAGCTTTTGGTATGTAAATCGTTTACAGCGCAGCTTCAAAAAAATCATCGCTGTATTGAATGAATACATGAAGGGCGATTTTAATGTGCGCTTTGAATTGAATGAGAAAGATGAGTTTGCGCCGATAACAGAATCATTCAACAGGATGGCAACATTGCTTTCTTACAACATTGATAAGCTTAAACAAACAGAACAGGAAAGAAGAAATTTTATTGCCACTATTTCGCATGATCTGCGCACACCTTTATCTGTTGCAAAAGGGTATACAGAAACGGCGCTGACCAAAATAAGCAAAGGCGACTTTGATAAGCCTGAGATTGATGCATTCATGCAACTCGTGCATAAAAAATTACAGCAGATAGAAATAATGGTGCATGATCTTTTTGAGTTATCAAGAATGGAATCTGTGCATTTTATACCCAACAAAGAACCGTTTGTTTTTTCCGAGATATTGAATGAGATGTTGGCAGTGTATGAAAGAAGAGCAGCAGAAAAAAACATACAGTTGGATTGTGTTGGATGTGAAGACACCTCATGGATAAATGCGGATATAAGAATGATAGAACGCGTATTGCAGAATTTGCTGGATAACGCTGTAAAATATACACCGGACGGTGGAAGCATACATATTGGTCTTGAAAAAAAATCAAACCTGCTTACCCTGACATTTACCAATAGTGGCAATGCACTTTCAGATGAATTAATCAACTGGATAAATATTACTGCACAACAAATAAACGATCCTGTAATCATTAAGCCTGCTAATACAGGGCTTGGCTTGCTCATCGTAAAAAAAGCGTTGGAACTGCATGAGTATTCTTTTCATGTAATCTCTGAAAATGATAATCGTATTTCATTTATTATACAAATGAAAACAACCAACCCGCTTACAGTTTCTTAACACATTTAATATACTGTTTTGTTATACTTCCGTGACATGTTCCGGTGGCATTGATAATAGTTTTGTTTGACAGATCAGTCAATTTCCAATTAATCAATATTAAACAAACCAGTTATGAAAATCAGTTCTAAGCTAATGGTTGCAGCCGCAGTGCTTTTAGCAGCCTGTCAAAAAGAAAACATCGATAAGCAATCTCCAATTGCAGGTTCAACCGAAGTGTCGGAAGCAATGGTGCAGGAGAATGGAAATAATCCTGATGAAGCCATGCTGAAAGCAAATAACAAGTCAAACACAAACGGCCATGTGTATATTGAAAGCAATGATGCCGGTGGGAATGCTATTGTTGTGTACACGCAGCAATTAAATGGCAAGCTTTCATGGAGTTCAAGCACTAACTCCGGTGGTAATGGCAGTGGTGCAGGTCTTGGATCTCAAAGTGCCATTACCATTAATAAAGATTATGGATTGCTATTCGCAGTAAATGCAGGTTCTAATTCTGTTTCCTCTTTTAAAATAAAAAATGATGGAAGTCTTGAATTGAAATCTACAGTTAGCTCCGGCGGAACATTGCCTGTAAGTGTTTGTACAAAGAACAATTTGGTATTTGTTGTTAATTCCACAACAGCGAATATTAGTGGTTATTCAATTGATGCTGATGGAAATCTTTCGCCCATAAATGGTTCTGAAAAAAGCCTGAGCGACATCACTGCTTTACCTGCACAAATTGCATTCAGTCCTGATGGAAGTACATTGCTGGTAACCGAAAAAATAACGAGTAAAATTTCTTCTTTTTCATTGGATGCAAATGGTGCTGTGACTAATGCCGTTTATACAAATTCAGTAGGTGAAGAACCATTTGGTTTTGATTTTTCAAGAGGTAGATATATGATCGTTTCAAACGCATTCCAGGGCGCAGATAATGCAAGTACCTGTACTTCTTATACCAATCTTTCGTGGAATATAAGTGATGTAAATGGTTCTGTTGCCAATCATCAAAGCGCTTCCTGCTGGGTTAAGACAACTAAGTATGGCCGGTATGCATTTGTTGCTAATGCCAAAAGCAATAACCTCGTTACTTATTACATAAATCCATGGGGCGCTATTTATTATTTACCCTGGTCTGCTGCTGCTACCGGTGCAGGGCCAATTGATGTTACGGTAAGCGATAACAATTTATTTGTGTATAATATTAACAGCGGCGATCATACAATAACCGAATTTATAAGAGGCTTCGCCGGTACATTAAAATCAATTGGTATAGTTACTTCCATTCCATCTTTTGCTGCTGGTATAGTTGCGGATTAGATATAAAAAAATTATTCAAACAAAAAAACAAATATGAGGCTATTGCAGATGCAATAGCCTTTTTGTTTCCGGCAAGGTATTGCGGTCACATACCGGCTAAAACTGTAGCTAGATTTTGCATAAATATGCAGGTGCTTGCATATAAGTCTTTAATTCCTGCCTGCCGGTCAGCCTTACTATTTTACCATTCCTAATAAATTAGTTTGTCTCCTAATTAATTAGTAGTAATATCGTGTCAAATCAGCGATCATGGTAAAACTGGCAAAACGCGAAGAGCAGATCATGCAGGCTTTCTGGGAATTAAATGAAGGATTTATAAAAGAAGTAATTCCGCTGCTCCCCGATCCTAAACCGCATTACAACAGCGTGGCAACTATTGTAAAGATCCTGGAAGAAAAAGGATTTCTTGGTCATGAGACCATCGGAAATCTCTACCAGTATCATCCCATCATCAGCAGGGAAGATTACCAGAAACATGCAATGAAAGACATCGTTAAACAATACTTTGATGATTCTTACCCGCGCATGCTTGCTTTTTTTGCAAAAGAGCAAAACCTCGACGAAAAGGAGTTGAAAGAAATTTTTCAAATGATAAAATCAAATAAATGATACCATACATCATAAATGTTGGGTTGATATTGATGGGTTGCCTTGCATTTTATAAACTGTTACTGCAAAAAGAAACGTTTTATCGTTTAAACCGGTATGTGCTCATGGCTTGCCTGCTGGTTGCATTCAGCCTGCCGCTGCTGCATGTGCCGCAGCAATTATCGTTGAGAAAAACAGGAACGGTTTCTGTAAATGCAAACAATAATATCACTGCAAACAATAACAAGGTAAATGCAATTTCAAATACAAATAACACAGTACAAATACAACCAGGCGTACACATTCAAAATACAGCTAACAGTACTGCATTTTCATGGCAGCAGTTTAGGCAATGGATGTTTTGGCTGTACTGGTTTGGCGTAATTGTTTTTGCTTTTAACTTTCTTGCACAAACCATCATACTGTTTTATCGTGCTTACACAAATCCTGTAATAAAAGATGGCATGTTTCGCATTGTGGAAGTGAAAGGTGATAAAGCGCCCTGCTCTTTCCTCAACAATATTTTTATCAATCCTGAAAAGTATGACTGGGATGTTTACAACCAGGTATTACTACATGAAAAAATTCATATACAACAACGACACAGCCTGGATATTCTTTTTGCAGAACTGGTGCTCATTTTTCAATGGTTTAATCCCTTTGCCTGGCAGTATAGAAAAGAAATAGAAAACAATCTTGAATTTCTTACAGATAACCAGCTTGTGCAAAAAGAGCATGTGGAGAGATCAAGTTACCAGATGAGCCTTTTGAAAGTGTCTGCGCCGCATTTTCCGCTTAGCCTTACTACAAATTATAATCAATCACTATTAAAAAAACGCATCGCTATGATGAATACAAAAAGATCGAGTATACACACTGCATGGAAATATTTTTTCCTGCTGCCTTTGCTTGTATTGCTTTCAAGCCTGTTGAATGAACCCATTGCAAAAGCACAGGATAATACTACTGCTAAAAACGAAAAGCAGGAAACAAATATTAATAATGATATACAAACCGAAGGTTATTGGTTTGCCACCATTAAAGATGATAAGATAAGATTCCGGTTTGCACAGGATGAAAATGATCATGATAATTACAGTGGCTCAGATTTTTCATTAAGTGATTTTCCCAATCTTCCCAAAGGAACAAGCGGTGATTTTAAACTAACAAGAGAAGCCGGTACGATGAACTTTAATGGAAAGTTTGACGGCAACCAGGGAATGGGCAGGTATAAGTTTGTTCCTGATGCTGCATTTGGCAATTACATGTCTGCACAAGGTATGGGTAAAGCGGATGATGAAGACCTACTGACTTTCTTTTTTGTAAACATCACTAAAGAATACGTGCAAATGCTGAAAAATGAAGGTTACACAAACATTGAAAAAGATAACCTTGTGGCATTGTGTGCACTTAAAGTAGATAAATCATTTATTACTTCTATAAAAGAAAATGGTTATGAAGATGTGGAGCTGGACCAGTTTCCTGCACTGAAAGCGCTGGGCGTAGATGGCGCTTATATAAAAGAAATTAAAGCTGAGGGTTATAAAGATATTACGCTTGAACAACTGATCAGTTTTAAAGCGCAGGGCATTGACAAAGCTTACCTGGCTAAGTTGCCCAAAACAAATAAGCCGGATGCAATGTCTGCAGACAACGTGGTAAGTCTTAAAGCCATGAATGTAGATGAAGCGTATGCCAATTCATTTAAAGCAATAGGTTATACAGATATTGAACCCGAAGAACTCATTTCGATGAAAGCTTTAGGTGTAACGCCTGAATTTGCGCAACAGTTTCAGCAGATTGGTTATAAAGATATTTCTACTGAAGACCTTGTATCGCTGAAAGCGCAAAGTATAACACCGGAGTTTATTAAGTCGTTTGAAGCTGCAGGATATAAGGATATAAAAATAGATGATGTAATATCTTTAAAAGCATTAGGCGTACAACCGGATTATATAAAATCTTTTAAAGAAAAAGGTTACGATAATATTTCTTTGGATGATGCAGTGGCTATGAAGTCACAGAATATTACACCGGAATTTCTTAACCAGTTTGCGGCAATAGGTTATAAAGATATTTCACTGGATAATGCGGTGGCTTTAAAAGCTACGGGTGTAACGCCGGATTGGATAAAAGAAATGAAGGCAAAAGGATTTAATTATAATGATGTGAACAAATACATTACTTTAAAGAGTCTTCAGTAAGCATGATTAAAAATTTAATAATAGAGACCCGGTAACCCGGGTCTTTTTTATTTTTCTTCGCTGCATAATACATCAGTAGAAGCATCTAAGGGATAAGGAAATAATTTACATTGCAATAAATCTGCTTATGATATTGTCCATTCAAAATCTTTCAAAAAAATACAGGAAAGAAAAGTTTGGATTAAAAGACTATTCAATAACGATTGAGAACGGCATACTGGGTTTGCTCGGACCGAATGGCGCAGGCAAGTCAACGTTAATGAAGATCATTGCTACCATCAGCCAGCCAACAGAAGGAACGCTTACACTTGACGGACATAACATTGTAAAAGAACCGGATTATATCAGAAAAATACTTGGCTATCTTCCGCAGGATTTCGGCGTATATGCTAATCTTAATGCTTATGAATTTCTTGCCTACATGGCTGCGATGAAAGGAGTTGGAGGAAGCGGTCTGCGCAAACGGATTGATATGTTGCTGGAAGGTGTGAATCTGGTTGAAGCTGCGCGGTTGCCGATAGGCACTTATTCAGGAGGAATGAAACAGCGCATCGGGATTGCACAAGCTTTACTGAATGATCCAAAAGTTTTAATTTTTGATGAGCCCACTGTTGGTCTTGACCCCGAAGAGCGTGTGCGGTTCAGGAATTTAATATCAGGCATGGCAGATGATTGCATCATCATTCTTTCCTCGCATATTGTATCAGACATTGAAACCATTGCGGATGAGGTTGCCATTATGAAACACGGAACATTGATAACAAAAGGAACACAGGCAGAAGTTATTAAAGCAGTAGATGGAAAAGTATTTGAGATTGTTTTGGACAGCACTCAATCAGATGCATTCAAAACAAATTACCAGGCAATAAACAGCATCAGGCAAAAAGATAAAATAAAACTGCGCTATATAAGCGATAAGCCTGCAGGTGAATCATCTCCGTGCACCGCTTCGCTGGAAGATGCTTATTTATTTCTTACCAAACAACCGCTGATATGAAATATGTAGGCAGCATTATTAAAGCAGATTATTTGCAGCGCACACGCAGTTATGCTTTTTTGATAACGCTTGCCATCAGTTTATACATTGCTTACACATTTGTGCCAGCGCCAGGCGCTGCGTACACTACGGTACGCGTTGGAAATTTTATCGGTGTATACAATTCAGCATGGATAGGTTATGTAACAGCCATCATGACAAGTGTGTTTCTTTCGCTGATCGGTTTTTACCTCGTAAACAACAGTATTAAAAAAGATATTGGAACAGGAGTAGGAATGATCATCGCTGCAACTTCCATCCGTAATTTTAAATACCTTCTTTCAAAAGCGCTGAGCAATTTTTTAGTGTTGCTGAGTATTACAGCCATTGTTTTTATTATGAGTATTATGCTGTTTTTTATCAGGGGCAATAGATATTCTTTTGAGGTTACACAGTTTATTTTGCCTTACACTATTGTTGTTTTACCGGCTTTATTTTTTATCTCCTCATTAGCTGTTGTTGCGGAAGTATTTCTGGGCAGGCGGCCAGTGATCCAGTACCTGTTATTTTTTGCCTTATTCAATTTTATTTCTGCAAATGTGATGATGACAAAGGGATCAACTATGATAATGATGCTCGATCCTTTCGGTGTAAAAGCAGTAACAATGGGTATGGAAGATTTTGTGCAAACACATTTTAATAAGCAACTGCATGTTGTTTCAATGGGATTTAATTTCAGCGACAAGCAGGATGTAAAAACTTTTGTGTTTGAAGGCATACAATGGCAGTCTGCATTTATTATAAGCCGGTTTATGTGGATTGGGTTTAGCCTGTTACTGATTTTTATATCATCTAAATTTTTTCACCGCTTTGATGTGAAAGAGAGAATTAATACAAAGAAGAAAAAATCGCTTACACCAAATATTTCTTCAGGATTAATAACAGGTGATATCAATCTTTCTGCATTGCCCGTAATAACACCGGCGTATGGAATTTTACCTTTTATCAAAACAGAATTATTAATGCTTTTCAGAAAAGGTTCCAAATGGTTTTGGCTGGTTAATATTGGCGGCATGATTGCATTAATATTTGCGCCTTTATCTATAGCACATCAAATTATATTGCCGGCACTTTGGTTTTTACAGGTAAGCCGCTGGAGTGATATTGCAACAAAAGAAAAAATAAACCGCATTCATTATTTTACCTATGCCTCATATCAACCTATCAAAAGATTATTGGTTTCACAAATGATAGCCGGAATAATTTTAGCGGTTGCTTTAGCGTTGCCACTAATAATCCGTTATTTAATCAACGGAGATTTTATACCTATTTTAAATATTGTTGCAGGCGCTGTGTTTATTGTAGCACTTGCAGTTTGTTTTGGCATCTTAAGCGGGGGAAATAAATTATTTGAAATTCTTTTTTTCCTGCTTACGTATTGCGCAATAAACAAAATTCCTTTCACGGATTATTTCGGAGGCTTACACAATGATCTTAACTACTCAGGTTTCATGCTTGCAATGATAGTCTTACTAATAACAATAAGTTTTGCATTAAGAAAATATGAGATCAGGCATTTATAATAGGATTACAAAATCCATTGGCACGTAAAAAGCGGTGCACCAACATTTCCCGCTTTGTATTCCTACTTTTACCTGAGGCATCCTGCTAAATGCGGATATGCCATTAGGATATAAAACAGCACCAACCAAAGGAAATAAACAAATGAAATAAGCTAATAACGCAGGTTAATATTCTGCAATTAATGTTTCTGCAGGTATTTTTAATGTTTGGTGCAGTGTACGTATCATGTTGAGTGAAAGCTTACGCCTGCCATTCAATATTTCTGATTTGCGGCTGCGGCCACCTAAAATTTTGTTCAGCGTTTTTTCGTCAAGTCCGCTTTGCTCCAGCCGGTATCTTATGGCTTCAACAGGATGTGGCGGAGGAACAGGATAATGTTTTTCTTCATAAGCCTTTACCAATATGGAAAGCACTTCCAGCTCATCAGCAATTTTTGGATTATTCTTTACATCTTTTTGCATCAATTGATAACAGCGTTTTAATGCTGCTTCATAATCTTTCTTTGTTTTAACCGGCTTTAACATAGCTTACTTTTTTTACATCAATATTATCATATTCTTTATGGGTACCTATCCATATAATAAAAATGATCTGTAAATAATATTCAACATCAACAACCAGCCTGTATTTATTGCCATGAATATTAAAGACTACTCTTTTATTATTGATTACAGATGCATTGGCAAATTGTTGTTTTAAGTCATTGTGATTTTTCCAGTTTGCTTTTTCTGCTTCATGATACCATGAGAATAAAGACTGTTCAGCTTCTGTTTTCTTTGTTGCATATAATCTTAGTGTTTTTACAGCAATTATTCTCATACTGATTTGCAAATATACAATATGTTACCAAATTGGTAGCAGTTGTTCACTTTCAGTAATACTTCCTGGCAGCATTATTATTGTTGTATAATCGTTCCCGGTTGTACAACTGTTCCTTTGTTGATGATAAGGTTTATTTGTTGCCAGCTGTCAAGGCTTTCAAGCGGGTTGGCATTCAACAACAGCATGTTTGCACGTTTGCCTTTTTCAATACTGCCAAACAGGTTTTCTTTTCCTAAAGTTTTAGCGCCGTTAATGGTTGACGCCTGTAATATTTCGGGAACAGTCATACCTGCATTTTGCATCAATTGAATCTCTTCTAAAAACGAGCTTGCATGCTGCGTACCAATATTACCCGCATCAGTGCCTGTGGCAATAGTAACACCCGCATCAACCAGCTTCTTTAAATTAATGGCCATGTTGGAATCTTTTGCTGCAATTACTTTTGCCCTGGCTTTAACTATTGTTTTGTAAGTATTTGCCAATGCTGTATCAGTTATATGTTCAAGATCAGATAAAGAATGCAGGGCTTCAGGATTTGCTAACCTGTTATCAGCTTCAGACGGGTTGTATTGTTGCGCGAACACTTTCATATAATTATCCAGTACCTGCAATGTTGGGCAAAGTACTACATGGTGCTGTTTCAGCAAAGCGATAAAATCATTACTGATCACTTCATCATCTACGCTATGCACAAGATAATCGGCACCATCTTCTACGGCAAGCTGTGCTGTTATTCTTTCGGTAGCATGCACGGCAACTTTAAGGTTATGCTTATGCGCTTCATCAATAACGGCTTTTACCAAATGCGATGAAGCATGCGCACTTGAATCAGCGTTACCCAAAACGATATACCAGATTTTTATAAAGTCAGGTTTGTATTGCAATTCTTTATCTACATATTTTACGGCATCGGCAGCTGTCTGCATAAAGTAAAATGGTTCATCATTACCTAAGTTTTTAAATGCAGGCGGTTCATATGTAGTAAGCAATGGGCCCGTCATATAAATATCAGGCACATACGTTTTTGTTTTGAATGAATCACGCTGTAGTAAAAAATTTGCAGTAGAACCGGGATCAATTACAGTAGTAATGCCTGCTGCAAGATAGCGGCGTAACAGGTCTTCAAAATGCTGATGCACCCATGTTATTTCTTCAACGTACGGATGATATTTTCTCAGGTCAATAGCATCCGGTCTTGCGTATAAACCTCCGCTTTGAAAGAAGTGCACGTGTGCATCTACAAAACCCGGCGTAAGGTACTTGCCGCTTCCATCAATAACCGTTGCCTGTGCAGGTACTTTTATGGAATTGCTTTTGCCTACATCTTTAATTTTTCCGTCTGCAACCACTACGGTTTCATCGCTGTTTATTTTCAGGTTGATGACATCAACAACATTGGTATGAATAATAAAGATTTGAGCATGTGATAATAAAGAGCAAGTGATAAGCAGCAGCAATATTGATTTTTTCATAAAAAGCATTTGTATAAATATACAGGTGTTTGCGTGGACTTTTTTTCAGCTTACTGTCTAATGTGAAATATCCAAAAGACAGAACTATAAATATTTATTGATGCAGCTATACCAATTTATAAACGATAGTGTTTATAACAGGCACGGTTTTTTCAATCTTTCTTAAAATATTTATATGAGCCAGGCTTTTGTAAAAGAAAGTGAAGAACAATGGCTGCACGAAGTATCGCCCACTGTAAATGCGCTGATCCATTATCTCACAAGAGAAAATAACGGAGTACGTGTTTATGAAAAAAACAGCTTTGTTGATGCGAAGCTGGGAAAAACAATTCACGTGATGAGTAACGGCGGAAGTTATACCAAAGATGATGAGGGCAAATGGTGCATTTTATAAAATAAAAAATCCCTGCATTGACAGGGATTTTTAAAATGATACCAATATTTATTTCGTTGAACTTAAATCTGCTCTGTACTTCATCATTTCCTGTTCTGTAAGGTCTGTAAGATCTGCAACTGCAGTTATTCTTTTATCCCATTGTGCCTGTCCATACATTTCTATATAAGCGGCCTGGAACTGGTCATTCAATCCTTTATGATAATCCGCGTCAAGTTCTTTAAAACCGTCTTTTAAACTTCTTATGATAACAACCACGGGTTTGCTGCCGGCAAGCGTTTGAATGTACCCGTTGAAACTAACAGGGCTGTTGATTTTTTTATCTATAGCGATGGATCTTTTTATTTCATCGGTTAGGTCATTTTGTTTGCCTGCTTTAATATGATAAGCCGTAAGCAAATATTTGGTAGCCTGTACATTTTGATTATAACTTAATGTATCTGCCCAGCGGAATATCATATCACCGCTCTCCGATTCCAGTGTTGAAGAAACGCTTGTGGCAAAATCTATGTCATGCGCTTTATCATTAGTGCGCTCTACATCCATGTCAGCCCAGGACATACCACCATTTGTGATATAGTAAGACCCGGTACGTGGACCGCTGGTTATTTCAAAAACTCCACGACGGTTGGTAGTATCTGTCTGGTGAAACTTTTTAAGGTGCGCTATCCAGCCGCTTTCAAAAGTGCGCTCCTGGCCAATCTTGGGTGTTACCGTTAAAACACTTACCAGTGATTTGGTTTGTGCATAAGAATTAATTACTCCTGTTACAAACAGGAAAAAAAGAATTTTTCTCATAACCATTATTTATTTTGGTAAAAAAATTGGCACTCAAAAATTGTATTGGGTACCAGATTACGATGGTAAGATATTCTTATATTTTATATTAAAAAAATATAATGCAACTGCATAAATGGTTAGTTGCCTGCCATATTTAAGATTGGTCTGGCCTTATAAATAAATATTGGCTTATTGTAACCTTTGCCTTAATCACAGGAATGAGACGCACAAATAGCTGCAGGAAATATTTGTATTATCAATAAAACAATAAAACCACCAGTTGAAGATAAGTTATTGGCAGAAATGCATGTGTTGATTAACGTTCAGAATAATTCAGTCACATTATTATCATGTTTGTTAGTGATGATTTAAAATCGTCTTTTTGCGCTTCATTTTTTCAGACATTTGCGAAAAACTTTACCACTAATAAAATAAACAAATGATTAGAAAAGTTTGCTTTTCCATGATGGTGTTTTTTTTCGCTCAGAATCTTCATGCGCAGGATTTATACATGCCGCGCAATATTAAGAAAGCGGTTCAAAACGGAACACGCACTTTAACCGGAATTCAGGGAACAAATTACTGGCAAAACAAAGGCGTATATAATATTGAAGAAACAGTACATGCTGATACAAGATCAATTTCAGGAAAAGAAACGATTAACTATTCAAATAACAGCCCTGATACTTTGAAGACGATCGCGATTCGTTTTGTAAATAATATTCATAAACCACAATCGCCGCGTTCAGGTTTTTATAGTAAAGATTTTCTTGATTCAGGTTTGCATATTTCATCTTTTAAAATTGATGGTTTTACTTATGATATTAACAGTGATGGCTGGAGTACAGTAAATGCAGTGAAATTAAAATCGCTGATGATGCCGCATTCAAAATCTACATTGGAAATTGAATGGAATTATCCTTTATCAAAACAAAGCGGCAGAGAAGGCCAGATCGATTCAACAACTTTTTATTGCGCTTACAGTTATCCGCGTGTTTCTGTATATGATGATTATAATGGATGGGATATGATACCACATTCAGACCGCCAGGAATTTTATAATGATTTTAATGATTATACTTTATCTGTAACAGCACCCAAAAATTTTGTTGTTTGGGCAACAGGCGATTTTTTAAACCCTGATGATGTGCTTCAACCAGAAATTGCTCAACGTTTAAAAACATCTTACGCATCAGATAGTGTATTGCACATTGCCACGTTCGATGAAATGCAACAAAGAAAGATCACGCAACAAAATGATTGGAACACATGGAAATTTAAAGCAGATAATATCACTGATGTTTGTTATGCCGTAAGTGATCATTACGTTTGGGATGCATCAAGTGTTGTGGTTGATCCGAAAACAAATCGTCGTGCAAGTGTGCAGTCTGCGTTTAATGATACCGCACAAGATTTTCATTCATACACAAAATGGGGACAGCATTCATTGAGTTTTTTTTCAACACAATGGCCAGGCGTTCCTTATCCATTTTCAAAGATGACAAACTTCCAGGGCTATGCTGATATGGAGTATCCAATGATGATTAATAATTCTACAACAAAAAATTTAGTGTTTGCGCAAATGGTGGAAGATCATGAGATCGCACATACTTATTTTCCTTTTTATATGGGCATTAACGAAACGCGTTATGCTTACATGGATGAAGGCTGGGCAACCACATGGGAATATTTAGCAGGCATTGATGAAGTGGGAAAAACTGTTGCCGATTCTGTTTATAAAAACTTCAGGGTAAGAAGATATATTAATGATGTATCAACAGAGGAAGATCAACCGATCATTACAATGTCAACGCAGGTAAGCGGTGCAGGTTATGGAAACAATTCTTATGGCAAAGCATCATTGTCTTATTTGGCTTTGAAAGATTTGTTAGGTAATGATCTTTTTAAAACTGCATTGCATTATTACATGGATAACTGGAATGGTAAGCATCCAATTCCCTGGGATTATTTTTATTCCATCAATGCAGGTGCAAAACAAAACCTGAATTGGTTTTGGAACAATTGGTTCTTTAGTAATAATTATATTGATTTGAAACTTTCAAATGTTCAATCAAAAAATAATAAAGCAATAGTAACCATTGAAAATGTTGGTGGCTTTGCTATTCCGTTTGATATTGTGTTGACAACAAAAGATGGCAAACAAAAAACGCAACATTTTACACCTGCTGTTTGGAAAGAGAATCAAAAGCAAACCACAATTACAATTGATAATAAAGATGCGCTTGACAATGTAAAATTGGATGGCGGCATTTTTATGGATGCCACACCTGCTGATAATGTTTTTAAACTTTAATGTTTTTTACAAATGCAAAATCGCCGTGATTTTATTAAAGCATCTGGATTGATCAGCGCTGCAACTTTATTATTAAGCAAGAATATTTTTTCTCAACCTTTAATTGATTTTACAAGCAAACGTCCGCCAATTGCTGAAAGAAAATTTTCAAGCGAAGCTGTTGAAGAAGTTATTAAAAACATGAACGCATTTTTGCCAAACAAAGAGTTAGCATGGATGTTTGAAAATTGTTTTCCTAATACCTTAGATACGACGGCATTTTATGAAGAAGTAAACGGTATTCCTGACACGTATGTGATAACCGGCGATATTGATGCCATGTGGTTGCGAGATAGTTCTGCGCAGGTTTGGCCTTACGTTCAACTTTCAGCAAAAGATAAAAAGTTACAACAGTTAATTATTGGTGTAATTAACCGGCAGGTAAAATGCATATTAAAAGACTCGTATGCGAATGCATTTTATAAAGATGAAAATAAAGTAAGTGAATGGAAGCAAACCGACATTACAGACATGAAGCCGGGCATTCATGAACGTAAATGGGAAATTGATTCGCTTTGCTTTCCAATTCGTCTTGCACATGGTTATTGGAAAATAACAAGTGATACTTCACCATTCACTTCTGACTGGAAAGAATCTGTTCGGTTAACGGTTCAAACATTTAAAGAACAACAACGCAAACAGGGCAATGGTCCTTATACATTTCAGCGCACAACATCATGGGCAACTGATGGTGTTCCCTTAAGTGGTTATGGTTACCCGGTAAAACCTGTTGGTTTAATTTGTTCTATGTTCAGGCCAAGTGATGATGCGACCATATTTCCATTTTTAGTTCCTGATAATTTTTTTGCAACTGTTGTATTGAAACATGCAGCAGAAATTTTAAATGTAGTTTATAAGGATGCTGCGCTTGCCAACGAATGCAATGATCTTGCAACAGAAATAACAAAAGCATTGCAACAATTTGCAACCATCCAGCATGCACAGTTTGGAAAAATATACGCCTACGAAGTGAATGGTTTTGGAAGTTTTAATTTAATGGACGACGCAAATAATCCAAGTTTACTGTCAATGCCTTATTTAGATCTTGTTGACGTGAATGATGATGTTTATAAAAACACAAGGGCATTTGTGTTGTCTTCAGAAAATCCTTTTTTCTTTAAAGGAAAAATTGCAGAAGGCATCGGTGGTCCGCATGCCGGTATGGATATGATATGGCCGCTAAGTATTAGTATGCGTGCATTAACATCCGGCGATGATAAAGAGATCACTGGCTGCATTAAAATGCTGATTGCTTCACATGCCGGTACAGGTTTTATGCATGAAAGTTTTAATAAAGATGACGCATCACAATTCACAAGAAAATGGTTCGCGTGGGCAAACACTTTGTTCGGTGAATTGATTCTGCATCTGCAAACAACAAAGCCTGCGCTTCTAAAATCAATTTGATTTTTTTCTGCTAACAGTCATGCAATTGTCATGTTTGTTAGAGATGATTTAAATCATTGCTTCTGCCAATCATTTTTAACACCTTTGCAAAAAAATTTTTATGGTTGAGTCATCAATACATAAAACTGAAACTAAAGAATTCCGCCAGCAATGGATTGAATTTATTTATAATCTGCAGGATAAAATTTGTTCAGCTTTAGAAGATATTGATGCTGGTGCAAAGTTTAACAGCGAAGAATGGACACGTAAACCTGATAACAAAGGCGGTGGTGGTTTAACAAAAGTCATTCAGCACGGAAATGTTTTTGAAAAAGGTGGTGTAAATACTTCTGTTGTTTATGGAAGGTTGAGCCGCAAAATGCGTGAAGTGCTCCACATTCCTTTATCATCGCCTGTAGCAACATGGTTTGCTGCAGGAATCAGCTCTGTAATTCATCCGGCAAATCCTTTCGTGCCAACTATTCATTTTAATTATCGCATGTTTGAGTTGTATGATAAAGATGGAATGCAATGTGATCGTTGGTTTGGCGGTGGAACGGATCTCACGCCTTATTATTTGTTTGATGAAGATGCAATTCATTTTCACTCAACATTAAAAAACGCCTGTGACAAGTTTGATGAAAAATTATATTCTTTATTTAAACATAATTGTGATGAATATTTCATGAACACGCATCGCAATAATGAACGAAGAGGTATTGGCGGAATTTTTTATGATCATAAAAAACCTGAAGAAGATCATGATGCAGATTTTTGGTTTGGATTAGCAGAGGCTTGCGGTAATGCATTTATTGACGCATACATTCCCATTGTTGAAAAAAGAAAAGATTCACCTTATAATGAACAGCATAAATTTTGGCAAGAGATAAGAAGAGGTCGTTATGTTGAATTCAATTTAATTCATGATCGCGGAACATTGTTTGGGTTAAAAACAAGCGGCAGAACCGAAAGCATATTGATGAGTTTGCCACCAACAGTAAGGTTTGAATATAATTATCAACCGGAGAAAGGAAGTGAAGAAGATAAATTATTGCAGGTTTGTTTGAAGCCGAAAGATTGGGTTTACTAAAAATTAAATTATGTATTTACAAAAACGTTCAAGAATATTAAGAGCAAATGCCGCAATAAGAAATCTTGTTGCAGAAACTGTTTTAACATCAAACGATTTTATTGCACCATTGTTTATTGATGAAGGTGAAAATTATAAACAGGAAATCGCATCAATGCCAAATTATTATCGCATGAGCATTGATAACACCATTAAAGAAGTAAAAGAATTATACGGTCTTGGCGTGAAGTGTGTTTTACTGTTTGTGAAAGCAAAAGATGAAACAAAAGATAATACAGGCAAAGAAGCATGGAATAAAGATGGTTTGATGCAACGATCAATTAAAGCGATAAAAGATGCAGTGCCTGAAATGTACGTTATGACTGATGTTGCGTTAGACCCATATTCAATTTATGGCCATGATGGAATAGTAAAGGATGGCGAGATTGTAAACGATGAAACAGTTGAAGCATTAGTGAAGATGAGTATATCACATGCTGAAGGAGGTGTTGATATGGTTGCACCAAGCGATATGATGGATGGAAGAATTGGCGCTATTCGCAAAGCATTAGAAGAAAATAATTTTACCAAAGTTGGTATCATGGCATACAGTGCAAAATATGCTTCATGTTTTTACGGACCGTTTAGAGATGCGTTAGATTCGGCCCCGGGTTTTGGTGATAAGAAAACATATCAAATGAATTATGCAAACAGAATTGAAGCAGTAAAAGAAGCATTGCAAGACGAAGAAGAAGGTGCTGACATTGTAATGGTAAAACCAGGTTTGCCTTATCTCGATATTGTGCGTGAAGTTAAGAACGCAGTACATGTTCCAGTGAGTGTTTATAACATTAGCGGTGAATATGCAATGATAAAAGCCGCAGCAAAAATGGGTTGGGTGGATGAGAACAAAGCAATATTGGAAACATTAACTTCTATAAAAAGAGCAGGTGCAGATTTGATTGCTACTTATTTTGCGAAAGATGCTGCAAAGTTGATAAACGCATAAATATGTTCATCATTGAATTAATTTATAAAGTTCCGCTTGAAGAAATTGATGCACATATGAAAGCTCATGTTGCCTATCTCAACAAATATTATCAATCAAAAAAGTTTATTGTATCAGGCAGAAAAATTCCGAGAGAAGGTGGAATAATTATAGCCACTGCATCAACCAAAAAAGAAATAGAAAAAATTATAAAGCAAGATCCTTTCTATAAATATAAACTAGCCGATTTCCAAATTATTGAATTTAATGCAAGCCAGAAAGCAGAAGATATAAACGAATTAATTAAATGAATATTTCTAAAAGTGAACAACTTTTTTCCCGTGCACAGCATTCAATTCCAGGAGGTGTAAATTCTCCTGTGCGTGCATTTAAAAGTGTTGGCGGCACGCCATTATTTATACAAAAAGCAAAAGGTGCTTATTTGTATGATGCAGATAATAATAAATACATTGATTATATTAATTCATGGGGACCAATGATCCTTGGTCATGCATTTGAACCTGTTGTTGAAGCCATACAAAAAAAAGCGGCTGATTCAACTTCGTTTGGTGCACCAACTGAACTTGAAATTGAAATGGCTGAGCTAATAAAAAGCATGGTACCGAATGTTGATCTGATAAGAATGGTCAGCAGCGGAACGGAAGCTTGCATGAGTGCAATTCGTTTGGCGCGTGGTTATACAGGAAGAAATAAAATAATAAAATTTGAAGGTTGTTATCATGGTCATGCAGATAGTTTTTTAGTGAAAGCAGGAAGTGGTGTTGCAACATTCAATATTCAAACTGTGCCCGGTGTAACTGCCGGCGTTGCCGCTGATACATTAACAGCTCCTTACAATGATATAGATGCGGTGCATCAATTAATTGATGAGCATAAAAATGAAATTGCTGCAATCATCATTGAACCTGTTGCAGGTAACATGGGTTGCATTTTACCACAACAAAATTATCTTGAACAGCTACGGAAATTATGTACAAAAGAAGATATCATTTTCATTTTTGATGAAGTGATGACAGGGTTTCGCTTAGCGCAAGGAGGCGCACAGGAAAGATTAAAAATTGATGCTGACCTTGTAACCTACGGAAAAGTAATTGGTGCAGGAATGCCTGTTGGTGCGTTTGGCGGCAAGTTTGAAATTATGCAACATATTGCGCCATTAGGAAATGTTTACCAGGCAGGAACATTAAGCGGCAATCCAATTGCAATGATTGCGGGATATACATTATTAAATCATTTAAAAAATCATCCATCAATTTTTGATGAACTTGATGCGAAAGGAAGCTATTTAAAAGATGGTTTGCAAAAAGTATTTGATGAAGCGAATATTCCTGTTGTAATTAATCAGCTTGGTTCAATGATTTCTGTGTTCTTTACAAATGAACCTGTAAATAGTTTTGCAGATGCTGCTGCTTCAGACATTTCAACATTCAATAAATATTTTCATGCAATGCTGCAACAAGGAATTTATTTGGCGCCATCTGCTTATGAAAGCTGGTTCTTAAGCAATGCGTTGAGTTATGGTGATTTGGATGAAACAATTAATGCAACTGCGGATGCAATAAAGAAAACACAATTATAAAATTCTTTCTTAAGTTTAGGCAGTAGGAATAAATGCAACCAAGTTATCGTCATGCCCAACTTGATTGGGCATCTCATTCTTTTAAGTTCGATAACATAAATATGAGATTCCCGTTTTCACGGGAATGACGATGAAGTGGTTATTCTTTTATAAAGAAGTTTGATTAAAGCTCAATGCCTGCACAACTGTTGCAGTGTTGCGACGCAACGAAACTCAATAGCATTCCAATAGCTAGTCACCAAAAAATTATCTTTCTAATTCATCTTTACTTGGCAATGCAGGAAAAGGATTGTGTGGTTCTGTTTGATACCAATAAGCAACCGTTGCAATATCATCCTGTAAAGGCATATACGTTCCGTTTTTATGCCAACCGATATCTTGAATGGTAACTTTCAGATCTTTATCAAAACGAATTGGATCTGTTATGTGCCAGCGATACAAACCAAAACGTTGCGCCACATCATAATGTCCATCGCCTTTTATAACCTGCGGCAAACCGGTGTATGCGTTTGAGAATTGTGTATAGCCTGATTCATCTCCACCCGCTGCATTTTTCCAGTGCGTATCAAAATCATAAGAGCCGCAGAAATAATCTTCAGTGCCAGTGCCGTTAATGGTTGGAAATTTTGTATCACCATCCATGAAAAATTTTATTTCACCTTCACCCCACCAACCATTTTTATATGAACCATAAGCCATATATGTTCCAACATATTGACCTTTACCTTTTATGTTATCAACGATTGTGTAATCCTGTTTTAACGGCAAAGGATTTACGC
>Ga0206942_1093_pt2 | contig 22288 bp, 22 predicted proteins | sample Alteio_BWOrgHeat_6_FD_153253 | JGI IMG/M metagenome (GOLD analysis project Ga0206942, IMG submission 153253) | Enriched cells from forest soil in Barre Woods Harvard Forest LTER site, Petersham, Massachusetts, United States -... | ecosystem: Environmental > Terrestrial > Soil > Temperate forest > O... | reverse complement strand
AACTGTCCGGCGACATTGCGGTCGATACCGAGGCGATGGGGTTGAACAACAAGCGCGACCGGCTGTGCCTTGTCCAGCTGTCGGACGGTAATGGCGATGCGCATCTCGTGCAGCTTGCGCAGGATGCCTATAAAGCCCCTAATCTGATCAAGCTCCTGACTGACCCCAAACGCACCAAGATTTTTCATTTCGCCCGTTTCGATTTGTCCATCATGCGTCATTATCTGGGTATCCGTATCGCGCCGGTATATTGCACGCGCACGGCCTCGCGCCTGGCCCGGACCTATACCGACAAGCACGGCTATAAAGATATTTGCCGGGAATTGCTCGGTGTCGAAGTGTCGAAGCAGCAGCAAAGCTCCGACTGGGGTGCGAGCACTTTATCGCCGGAACAGATTGAATATGCCGCTTCCGATGTGCTCTACCTGCACAGGCTTCGGGAAAAGCTCGATGTGATGATTGCCCGCGAGGGCCGACAGGAATTATTGCAGGCGTGCTGTAATTTTCTGCCATATCGCGCCGAGCTTGATCTGGCGGGATTCGAAAACGACGATATTTTCGCGCATTCATAATAATACGCAACTTATGGCTCGGACATTGCAAAAAACAAATGCCACTACTGATGACGTAAAGCACGGCAAAGCCGTACTTGAACAGGAAATCAAAGGGCTAAAGGCGCTTTCCGATTCACTCGATGGGGAGTTTTCGCGTGCCGTTGCCGCCATTGCTTCCTTCAAAGGTCGCGTGATCGTCAGTGGCATGGGAAAGTCCGGCCACGTGGCGCGCAAAATTGCGGCGACCATGGCATCTACCGGCACCCCGGCGCATTTTGTGCATCCGGGCGAAGCAAGCCATGGCGATCTTGGCATGATTACAAAAGAAGATGCGGTGCTGGCGCTTTCTAATTCCGGCGAGACATCGGAGCTTGCCGACCTCATTGCCTATTGCAAACGTTTTTCGATTCCCCTTATCGCTATGGTGCGCCGTAAGGGTTCGATGCTGGTAGAAGCCGCCGATGTGGCGATGGTGCTTCCGGCGATTCCCGAAGCCTCGCCCACCAATGCGCCGACTACCTCTACGACGATGATGCTGGCGCTCGGCGATGCGCTGGCGGTTGCCGTGCTCGAACGCAAGGGCTTCACGCGCGATGATTTTTCGGTCTATCATCCGGGCGGCAAGCTTGGCGCCGCGTTCATCACGGTCGAAGCGCTAATGCATAAGGCCAAGGAATTGCCGGTGGTGGAAGAAAAAGCGCCCATGCGTGATGTGCTGCTTACCATTACGGCCAAAAGTTTCAGCTGTGCTGCGGTAGTGGGCAAAGGAAAATTGTTGGGCGTTATCACCGACGGCGATTTACGCCGTCATATGCAACCCAAGCTTCTGGAAAAAACGGCCGCACAGGTGATGACTAAAAATCCTGTCACCATCCGCCCGAAGGCGCTCGCCGCCGAAGCGCTCAAGATCATGAACGATCGTTCGATCACCAGCCTTTTTGTTGTCGAGAACGCAAAGCCTGTGGGCATTCTGCATATTCATGATTGCCTGCGTGCAGGAATCGTGTGACGTCGGAAGGAGTCACGTTGCCAGCGCCAGGACAAGTTATCCGGATGATACGCAATAAAACGCATCTTCCTCGCATGAAGGGGCCGGCAGGTCATTACACACGCTTTGTCGCGCTCAGCAAGCGCTCTCTGGGTGCTGGTGGCAGGGATGGTTGCGGTGGTGGTGTGGGTGGCTTCCGACAATACTGGCGATAAGAGCGGGCGTATTGTTTTTTCCAGCGTATCGCACAAGGAAAACATGCAGCCTGTCATGGAAAAGCCGCGTTATCAGGGCGTGGATGTGCATAACCAGCCCTATACGATTATCGCTGAGCGCGCGGTGCAGCAGGATGCCAATACCGTAACGCTGGAAACGCTAAACGCTGATATGACGCAGCAAAATGGCAAGTGGCTGGCTTTGAATGCGGCCAGCGGCGTGCTCAACATGCAGACCAAGCAATTGGCGCTTGCCGGCGGGGTAAATTTATTTGCCGACGGCGGTTATGAGTTTCGCACCGATCACGCGCATGTCGATATTCAAAAAGGCGATGCGTCGGGAGATGCGCATATCGAAGGGCAGGGGCCGCCTGGAACATTGACGGCTGACAGTTTTTCAGCCAACAGTCATGAACATGTGATCCGTTTTAACGGTTCGGTAAGAATGACTCTATATCCTTGAGGCCTATGCAACGCACATCCACACCTTTTTATCTCTGCCTGACCTTGATTATGGCGTCTTCTGTCGCCGTTGCCAAAGAAGGCGCCGCGCCGCTTCCAGGGCTTTCCGTCAATCATAATGCACCGATCGAAGTTACGGCCGACGGGCTGGAAGTATTCCAGGAAGAGAACCGTGCCGTGTTTACCGGCCATGTCGTGGCCGTGCAGGGACAGGTCAGGCTGAAATCGGACAGGATGAATATTTTTTATCGCAAACCCGAAAAAGAAGAGGGGGCGAAAAAGGCCCTCGATAGCAATGCCATGCAGAAGGATGCGATCCAGAAGATCGAGGTTGAGGGTAACGTCTTTCTTTCGACCCCTGAAGAAACCGCCAGTGGCGCCAATGGGGTCTATGATGTTGAAAATCATCAGATTGTTCTGAATGACAATGTGGTGCTGACCAAGGGCAATAACACCTTGAAAGGCGACCATCTGACGTATAACCTTGAAACCGGTAAAAGCGTTTTTAACGGCGGTGGCGTTCAGACGCCGGACGGTAAGGGTGGGCAGCGCGTACGCGCTTTGTTTATGCCCGATAATACTAAACAGCAAAGCCAATGATGGATGACTACACCAAAGACCCGTTTATTCCGTTTGCTGCGGTAGCCGCCGAAGGGATGGAGATTGTGGGTACCGGGCCTAAACCGGTGCTGGTGGCTACGCATGGCGGGCTTGAAGTTAATCACATCGGCAAGCGTTATGGTGGCAGGCCGGTGGTGCGCGATGTGAGCCTTCGCTTACAGCGCGGAGAAGCGGTGGGGCTGCTTGGGCCGAACGGCGCCGGCAAGACCACGTGTTTCTATATGATCACCGGGCTGATTCGTCCCGATGTCGGTCAGATCATGCTCGACGGCGATGATATTACCTGGCTGCCCATGTATCGCCGCGCGCGATTGGGCATCGGCTACCTGCCGCAAGAAGCATCGATTTTTCGCGGGTTGACTGTGGAGCAGAATATTCTTTCCGTACTGGAAATCACTGAGAGCGATCCGGCGATCCGGCATATGATGCTTGACGATCTGCTGGCAGAATTTTCCATTACCCATTTACGTATGGCCCAGGGTATCACGCTTTCAGGCGGTGAGCGCCGCCGCGTGGAAATAGCCCGGGCGCTCGCGTCCAAACCTTCTTTCATCCTGCTCGACGAACCGCTGGCCGGTATTGACCCCATTGCCGTGGATGATGTGCGCAATCTGGTGAAACATTTGAAGGATCGCGGTATCGGGGTGCTTATCACCGACCACAATGTGCGCGAAACGCTCGAAGTGATCGACCGCGCCTACATTATGCACGAAGGCAGCGTACTGATGGAAGGAACGCCCGCCGAAATCGTTGCCAACGTCGATGTCCGCCGGGTCTATCTCGGAGACAGATTCAGCCTGTAGGAAAGAAATCCATGAGCCATCGCCAAGGATTTACGCTTGTCGAGCTTTCGATGGTAATGGTCATTATCGGATTGATCGCCGCTGGGATTTTAGTGGGCCGTGACTTGATCGAGGCGGCGTATATCCGTGCTCAGGTTGCACAGATTGAAAAACTCAATACAGCGGTCAATACGTTTAAGGGCAAATATAACGGCCTTCCGGGAGATTTAAGCGCCGACGATGCGGCAACATTGGGTATGGCTGCGCGCAGCGGAGGAGTGGGGGACGGCGATAATAACGGTATTATCGGCACCTGCGGGTTTGACGGATTGGGAGGAAGATATTCCGGATGCGAAAATGTAATTTTCTGGAATGATCTGGGAGTCGCTCAATTGATTGCTCCGGATTTTCCCGCAGATGCTACTTTTCCGGCAAACCCTACCGGCATGGACACCAGTTTATTTTTCCCTGCGGGTAAAGTTGGAAAAAATACGCAGATAATGGTTTTTTCCATAGATGGCGTGAATGCATTTGCATTGGTGCATCCTGGTTACGTGGGAAATAATCAAATTTGGGCCGCTCCCGTACTCAGCCCTTTGCAGGCCTTTGCCATAGATAATAAAATGGATGATGGGTTACCGACGAGTGGCAGGGTAACTGGAAGTGCCGAGGGGATTAACAGTATAGAAACAGATCTCGGTTCTTTTAGCGATAACCTCCTTGGCGGTGGGCCGTATTGCATGCTGAATGTGGAGCCCGTTATTTATAATACCAAAGGGTCGGATGCCAATAAGCCCTTGTGCATCATGAATATGAATTTCCAATAAGTATTTATATTTTATAAGTTAATTTAAAATCCAGTTATTAAAGCTATGCTTTTTCTGGATTTTTTGGTATAGTTCTTGCATGGTAATTATATGAGAGCTGCGCCAAGACTCGAATTACGTCACGGACAATCGCTGGTAATGACCCAGCAGTTGCAGCAATCCATCAAACTGCTGCAATGCACAGCTCTCGAACTCAGAGAATTCGTCGAACAGGAAATCGAAAAAAATCCATTCCTCGCGCAGGAGGAGGCGGAAGATTCGCCTCCTGAACAAGAGGAGCCACAGTCAGGTGCTGATGACGGCGAACCAAAAGAGGCAGATTTCAAAGACGATAGTAATTTTAGCTCTGATATGGAGCACGCTGCTGGATGGGACGACAGTGGTGATATCGAGAAAGATTATCTGCGCTCTTCCACCACGTCTTCAGGTGGGCACGGCGGCAGTTTCGATGATGACGGTGAAGGCCACGATATCGAAGATAATCCGTCGCGTGATAAAACCGTACGCGAGCATCTGCTTGAGCAACTAAACCTCGATATCACCGATCCTGCCAAGCGTCTTATTGGCGCGCAGTTGATCGATATGACCGACGAGGCCGGTTATATCAAAGACGATCTGGCCTCTGTTGCCGAAGCATTCGCCATCGAAGTTAGTGAGGTGGAAGAAGTGCTTTCGCTTCTGCAGCGCTTTGATCCACCGGGCATCTGCGCTCGCAATCTCAAGGAATGCCTGAGTCTCCAATTGCGCGATAAGAACCGTTTGGATCCGGCCATGCAGGCGTTGCTGGATAACCTCAATCTGGTGGCGGAGGCGCGCTTCGATCAACTACAAAAACTATGCGGCGTGGACAGGGACGACCTCAAGCAGATGGTTGCCGAGATTCGCGAGCTTAATCCCAAGCCCGGCAGCGAATTTCTGCACGATGTGGTTCAGGTCGCTGAACCCGATGTATTCGTGCGCCGTCTACCCGATGGCAACTGGCACGTCGAGCTCAATATGAATAATTTCCCTAAAGTTATGGTGAACAAGCGCTACTATAAAAAAATCACGGCTGAGACGAAAAACGTGCAGGATAAAAAATACCTGTCCGAGCAGTTTGGCTCGGCAAGCTGGTTGGTGCGTGCGCTGGAGCAGCGTGCTGAGACGCTACTGAAAGTAGCAGGCGAGCTGATCAAGCAGCAGGACGCGTTTTTCAGATTAGGAGTGCGTTATCTTAAACCGATGACGCTCAAGGACATCGCCGCCCAGACCCATTATCACGAAAGCACCATCAGCCGTGTTACCAATGGCAAGTTTCTGCTCTGCCCCCGCGGCACATTTGAGCTGAAATATTTTTTTACTTCGGCATTAAGTCGTGCCGAAGGAGGCGGAGACGATGTATCGAGCGAATCGGTGAAACATTATATTGAGGAAATGATTGCCGCCGAAACAGTCGGAAATATTCTTTCGGACGATGAAATTGTCGAAAAACTCAAAGAGCGCAATATCACGGTGGCTCGGCGGACTGTGGCAAAATATCGCGAATCGCTCAATATTCCGTCGTCACCAAAACGTAAGCGTTTGAAATTGCAACATCTTTAACACTTTCTTCACGATTGCGCTAACCCTATATTAAGCTTTCTGGCGTAGTTTTATTATATGAATCCAAAACACGATATAGAATCCCCTGAAGTGAACTGGGGCGAGGTCAAGAATCTCGCTCCGCTCATGCCGTTGCTCAATGATGATACCGTCAATGATATTCTCATCAATGGTGCCAAGGAAGTGTTCGTCGAGCGCAGCGGCAAGCTTGAAAAAACATCTATTACTTTTCCCAATGAGGAAGCGGTAGTAGCGCTCGCCGAAGGTATTGTCAGCGCCATTGGGCGTACACTCGATCCTTCACGCCCGCTGGTGGACGCGCGATTGCCCGACGGCAGTCGTGTGAATGTGATCGGGCCGCCGCTGGCGGTTGACGGTACAATGATTTCGATCCGCAAATTCTCCAAGCGCAAGCTCATGCTAGAAGATATGGTGGCGCAGGGTAATATGTCGCATGCTATCGGCGAGTTTCTGCGCATCGCTACCAGTTGCCGCATGAACCTTATTATCTGCGGCGGTACCGGCTCGGGTAAGACGACGCTGCTTAACGCCATGTCGCGTTATATTAATAACGCAGAACGAGTGGTTACCATTGAAGATGCCGCCGAATTGCAACTTCAGCAGCCTCACGTTATCAGGCTCGAAACCAAGCCGCTGGCTCTGGGACAAGAGGCAGGCGAGGAAGTGACTATTCGCGACCTGATGCGCAATGCATTGCGTATGCGTCCTGACCGTATTCTTGTCGGTGAGGTACGCGGCGCCGAAGCGTTCGACATGATGCAAGCGATGAACACGGGGCATGAAGGTTCGGTTACCACCATTCACGCCAACCATCCACGCGATGCGTTGGCACGACTTGAAAACATGATTAGTATGGCTAATCTTAATATCTCGACACGTGCGGTCAGGGCGCAGATCGCCTCGGCGGTACATCTGGCGGTACAGATCAGCCGTATGCGCGACGGTGTACGGCGCATTACCTACATCTCGGAAATCGTCGGGATGGAAGGCGAAGTTATCAGCATGAACGATCTGTTTCAGTTTATCAGCGAAGGCGATGGCCCGGATGGCAAGGTTAAAGGCCATTTCCACTGGACGGGCATTATTCCCAAGAGTTTCAAGCGTGTTGCTTATTACGGCGAGGTTGAACGCCTGGCTAAGGCATTGGGCATCAAAGTTCCAAAAACCGGGTGAATATTTATAGTAATTGTGCTATAAATATATGAACTAGAATATTTTTCTATCCATTGACGCCTACCAGTCAAAGGATTATCCTTTCGCCTCCTCATTCCTAAAACAAAGGCATTATCTATGCAAATCAGCGTTTCCGGCAAAGGTGTCGAAGTGGGCGAGTCTCTGCGCAGCCACATCGAAACCCAGGTTGAAGAACATGTTAAAAAATATATTGATCGCGTGACCAGCATGCATGTGGTGGTATCGCGCGAGGCACATCTGTTCCGTGTGGACATCACCGGCAATCTCGGTACCCATTCCGGGCTGGTGGTAAGAAGCCGTGGTGAACTTGAGGATGTTTATGCGGCGTTCGATGAGGCGCTCGAGAAAACGAGCAAACAGCTTAGGCGCTACAAGCGAAAGATTACCAACCATCATAAGGCGCCACACGGCAGCGCGCTACGCCAGGTCAAAGGAAAGAAATACGTACTTCCACCTGAAACGGGGGAGCATGATGACGATAAGCAGTCGGGGCTTGTTATTGCTGAAAAACCGACCGATATCGAGACGCTCACGGTAAGCGAAGCGGTAATGAAAATGGATCTGCAGGATTTACCGGCGCTGATGTTCTTCAATTCGGCGCATGGCGGCCTAAACGTGGTCTATCGCCGGGCCGATGGCAATATTTCATGGATTGATCCCGAAAGCCTGGCCGCCTGACAGCAACCGCATTGCCACTATGAAACTTGCCTCCTTATTGTCCCCGGAAGCGGTAATGCCGCGCGTACCTGCCCGTGATAAAAAGCAGGTGCTAAAATTATTGGCGGCACATGCGGCTACACTCGTACCCATTCCTGAGCGCGATATTTATACTGCTCTTTTAAACCGCGAACAGCTGGGCTGTACGGGTATGGGCAGTGGCGTGGCGATTCCGCATGGAAGGTTCGAGGGTCTTAAAACGCCCTATGCTATTTTCGCGCAGCTCGAACGTCCAATCGAATTCGGCGCTGCCGACGGAAAACCTGTAGACCTGATATTCCTCCTGTTGACACCAGCCGAAAGCAATACCGAGCATTTAAAGGCACTGGCGACCGTCTCGAGGCTGCTGCGCGACAAGCAGCTTTGCGAAAACATCCGTGCGAGCCACAGCGCAGCAGTGATTCACGATCTTCTGCTTATCGCCAGCAAAAACGAGGATGTTGCCTAATGACGCTGGTGCACGGCACCTGTGTCAGCGTGCAAGGAAAGGGCGTATTGCTACTGGGACCTTCGGGCAGCGGCAAATCCGACCTGGCGCTTCGGTTGATCGATGGCGGTGCGGCATTAGTGTCTGACGATCAGGTGGAGATGTCCGCCGTGAAAAAAACACTTATTGCTTCTGCGCCGCGCGGCCTTGAAGGATTATTCGAGGTGCGGGGGGTAGGGATTTTCCAGCTGCCCTATGAACCTAAGGCTACCTTATCGCTGGCGGTTACGCTGGTGACGCGTTCGGCCGTAGAGCGCATGCCCGAACAGGAGTTCTGGGGTTGCCTTGGCCTGCAAGTGCCATTATTATCGCTGCATGCATTCGACGATTCCATCTGCGCAAAGATTCGCCTCATCCTTCAGACCGCCTAAGCCCAACACTCGCAATAAGGACATCATATGATCGGTATCGTAGTGGTTACTCATGGTAAGCTGGCGGAGGCTTTTATTGCCGTCACCGAACACGTCGTGGGTAAACAGAATCAGGTAAAAGCGGTCGGCATTGAGCCGGAAGACGACGCTGAAAAAGCTCGCGAGCGCATTACCGCTGCTATCCGCGAAGTCAATTCGGGGCAGGGCGTGGTGGTGTTGACCGATATGTTCGGCGGCACGCCTTCTAATCTTGCCATCTCGGTGATGAAGCAAGAAGGCATCGAGGTCATTGCCGGGGTCAATCTGCCGATGATGATCAAGCTGGCCAGCGTGCGCGGTAAGGTTCCGCTTGCTGACGCCGTGTCGCAGGCGCAGGATGCCGCGCGCAAATACATCAACGTTGCCGGCGCATTTCTGGCGAATAAGGCCTGACAGTGACGACCGGTATAACGGTTGAAATCATCAATAAAAAAGGCCTGCATGCGCGGGCAGCAGCGAAATTTGTTAAGATCGTAGCTTCATTTTCGGCCGATGTGAAGGTGACTAAGGCGGGGGGCGAAACGGTAGGCGGCGGCTCTATTCTCGGCCTGATGATGCTGGGTGCCGATCCCGGTTCTCAGCTGGTTATCAGCGCGGAAGGCGAACACGCACAAGCGGTGGTGCAGGCATTGAAAGAGCTGGTCGAAAACAGGTTTGGCGAACCCGAATAACGGAGGAAGCTATGTCGCAGGAACTGGTGAAGGTGCCGGAGGGTTTTAAGAAGAACGCCCTGATTAATGCGGAGCGTTATGATCAAATGTATCGGGCCTCCGTCGATCATGCTGATAGGTTCTGGGCGCAGGAAGCGGAAAAATTCACCTGGAATAAAAAATGGGATTGCGTCAAAAACACCAGCTTTGTGTCTCCCGTAAGCATTCGCTGGTTTGAAGGCGCTAAGCTGAACATTGTTGAAAACTGCCTAGACCGGCATTTAGCTAAGCGCGGCGATCAGACGGCGATCATATGGGAAGGGGACAATCCCCAGGAATCAAAACACATCACTTACCACCAGTTGCACGGACAAGTATGCAAGCTTGCCAACGTGCTGAAAAAGCGCGGGGTGAAAAAAGGAGACCGCATAACGATCTATCTGCCGATGATTCCCGAGGCGGCGGTGGCAATGCTGGCCTGTGCGCGAATTGGAGCGATTCATTCCGTCGTGTTCGGCGGATTCTCTTCTGACGCGCTCAAAGGACGCATCGAGGACTGCCAAAGCACGATGGTCATTACCGCCGACGAAGGTGTGCGTGGCGGAAAGACCGTTCCACTGAAAGCCAATGTAGACGAAGCCCTGAAGACGACCCCGTTCGTAAAACAGGTAATCGTTGTACGGCGTACCGGCGGTTCCATCGGTTGGAATCCGGCGCGGGATCTCTGGTATCACGAAGAAGTGGAAAATTCTGCTGATGTCTGCGCGCCGGAGCCTGTAGAGGCGGAAGATCCTCTGTTCATCCTTTATACCTCCGGCTCTACCGGCAAACCCAAAGGCGTGCTGCACACGACGGCCGGTTACATGGTCTGGGCATCAACGACGCACCGCTATACGTTCGATTATCAGGACGGCGATATTTACTGGTGCACGGCAGACGTCGGCTGGGTGACGGGACACACGTATATCGTTTATGGACCGCTGCTCAACGGTGCTACCACGCTTATGTTCGAAGGCGTGCCGAGTTATCCCGACTGGTCGCGTTTCTGGCGCGTGGTGGATAAGCACAGCGTCACTATTTTTCATACGGCACCCACGGCCATCCGCACGCTGATGCGCGAGGGTGATGCGCTGGTAAAAGGCACCTCACGAAAAACCATTCGCCTGCTCGGAAGCGTTGGTGAGCCGATCAATCCGGAAGCATGGCTATGGTATTGGCGCGTGGTCGGCGATGAGCGTTGCCCGATTGTCGATACGTGGTGGCAGACTGAAACCGGAGGCAACATGATCGCGCCGTTTCCGGGTGCCACTGATCTGAAACCGGGGTCGGCCAGTGTGCCGTTCTTTGGCGTGAAGCCGGTGATACTCGACCAGCAGGGCAGCCAGCTCGACGGCGCCTGCGAGGGCATGCTTTGCATCGCCGATTCGTGGCCGGGACAGGCACGTACCATCTACGGTGACCATGCGCGTTTCGAGCAGACGTATTTTTCACAATTTTCCGGATTCTATTTTACCGGTGACGGAGCCAAGCGCGATGCCGACGGCTATTACTGGATCACCGGGCGCATTGATGACGTGCTCAACGTGTCCGGCCATCGTATCGGCACAGCGGAAGTTGAGAGTGCGCTGGTAGGGCACGATCACGTTACCGAAGCGGCTGTCGTCGGCATTCCGCACGATATCAAAGGGCAGGGGATTTACTGCTATGTGACCCTGGCGCACGGCATTGAGCCCAGTGACGCTATCGCACAGGAGTTGAAACAATGGGTACGCAAGCAGATCGGCCCCATCGCGCAACCCGATGAGATTCATTTTACGCCATCATTACCCAAAACCCGCTCGGGAAAGATCATGCGCCGTATTTTGCGCAAGATCGCTGAAGGGGAATTCTCAAACCTCGGCGATACTTCGACGCTGCTTAATCCTGAAATCGTGGATGAGCTGGTAAAGCATCGCAAGGCGTCATAAAAAAACCGCCCCGGAAGGGGCGGTTTGTAATTCTTACACGCTTGCTTGCTGTTGTGGTCGTTGGGGGCCTGTGCCCTTAGCAAGGGCAGGAGTGGCAGGTGCAGCATTTGGACCGCTTGTCTCGTGCGTGGGTGCCTGGGCTTCTTTCTTTTTCATTTCTTCCGTAGCGGTTTTGTGCAGGCGGCGCACATCTTCGACGACTTCCTTGGCGCGGTCCTCGCCTAAAGCCTGTACGCGGGGCAGGGCAGCGATGTCTTTTGCCGCATCGTCGGCCGACTTGTCACGGAAGTTTTTGTCTTCGTATTTGCGTGCGATGTCGTTGCCGACCATCGTCGCCTGAAGCGAGTCTACTTTTTTCTCATCGCGCAGCTTGTCGGCGATGGAAACGCCATAGGCAGTGGAAGCTTCTGCAACGTCTTTCTTGGTGCCGATGGTATCGCGCACGGATTTTTCTTCTTTCTCCTGCGCGGCTTTGACGGCTTCGCGGTCCTGCTTGCGCAGGGAGCTAAGCGTCTCACCCACTGCTTTAGAGATATTATCGAGATCACCCGACATGATCTTGCCCTTACTGTTTTCGATACTCATGGTGACCGGTGGGTCCATGGTGATTTCAAACGCCTGGCCTTTGCTGTTGGTCAGCGGTTTATTGTCATCATCGAGCAGGCGGACTTTGTTCATGACGGCCTTTTTGCCATCGGGGGTATGTTCGCCTTCCATGACCATGGTATATTTTTTGCCGTCGACCGTCGTAGTGCCGGCCGTAGCTTTGATATTAGGCTTGCCGACTTCAACCGGAGCCAGTTGCAGCTCGACGGGTTTGGCAAATTCTTCAGCAGCATCAGCAGCGTCTTTTCTGGCATTGCGCAGCTTGGGAGAATTAAGATCGATGACGCCTTCGCTGTTAATATCGAGCATGGTGGTCATCGTAGGGGCGACTGCCGGTCCGAGCTTGCCATCCGGCAGAGCGGTAGCGATTTTGGTGATCTGGAATTCGGTTTTATCTTTATTGGCAATGCCGGTGACGGTTCCAGTGATTTCACCGGCTGCATTTTTTTCCTTGAAAGTGACTTCGGTGGCGACACCACTGAGCATCGGTTTTTCGTCAGGGCCGGCAACTACGTATTTATCGCCGTCTACCACTTTTTGTTTGCTTAATGCCGGTACCGGCAGCGCGGGAGCGGGAGCCGGGCCATCGGCCTGGGGTTGAGGAGCGGGAGTGCCGCCGCCGAGCAGGTCGCCCATGATACCAGTGCCCATCAATCCGCCGACAACGGCGAAGGCAAGAAGCGCCAGCAGGATGGCGCCGATGATACCCATTTCGCCCAGAGCCATGCCTAATACACCGGCAATCAGGGCGGCGCCAAGAGGTGCCGCGTTGTTCGAAAGGAAATTACCGCCCTTTTCCGCAGCATCTCCTGCTGCCGGGGCGACGAGGTCATATACGGCGCGTCCGCCTTCCGAGAGTTTTTTGCCGATCATGTCCATGGTTTCGACAGCGCCGGCGCCTTTGGCAGCAGCGAACTCGCGCAAACCGGAAAGATTGAATTTGCCGTCTTTATCCACCACCAGCGGTTTGCCGGCGGCATAAGCATCGTCGATGAGGCCTTTTACGGTCTCAATTTTTTCCTGGGTGAATTCTTTTGTGTCCTTGGTTGCTTCTGTAAACCATGCCTTAGCGTTTTCAGCAGTGTTTGCCGGAGGTGCAGCAGCTGCTTGAGGTTGGGCCGGAGCGGTCGCCTGCGGCTGTGTTGGGGCGCTTGCCTGCGGTTGTACCGGAGCGGGCGACTGAGATTTATTAGGGTCATCGGGCATATATTTTTCCTTATTACCTCTGTACTACTATCAGTATTATTCCACACCCATCTATTTCAACAAGTTAAGCTTTTATGACATGGTGCCAGAGCGTGTTTATTCTTATCACTCAAATGTTACAATTCTGTTTACGTGTATACATTAAACGGTGGGAGAGCGGGGCTTTAGGCCAGTGACTTTAGGTGGTCCTGGCGTATAAGAAGGCGAAAAACCATTGGAATATCCGGTGGTTGAATCGAATGTGGTGGCCTGATCGGAGGGGGGCGGGGCATTTTTGGCATTCTCGGCAGCTTTTTTTGACATTCTCGGGCAGTCCGTTGGCTGTCAGGCCTTCGGCTTGTGCCTGTTGCTGCGCAAGACCAGGAGAAGGAGCTTGTGGCGACTGAGTATTGCCGGCCTGTGAGACATATTCGCTGACCTTATTTCCTCCCCATGCACCGCCGATGGCCATGACCGCCATGATAAGCATCGGCATCATTCCAAAGCCGCCGCCGCTCATTGAAAGTCCGGCAAGCGCGCCGAGTGCGGCGCCGATAAGGCCGCCCGTCTGCCACCCACCTTTACCCTGGTCGTAAAATTGCTTGCCGATGCTGCTAATGCCTGGGTTTATTTCGTTATTCACGGCGTTCAGCGCGGCTTCGCCTTGAGCCCCGTGTTTTTTGACGATGTCGTCGCGAAAATTTTTGTATAGCTGTGTTTGCAATTTTGAAGATTGCCGGTTGATGATAGATTTGTGCGGTGGGCCGCCATTCATCGGCGTTTGCTGCATGCGGCCGACTTCCTGCTTTACGATACCGTCCATCTGGATGTAGCCACTGGCGATTTCCTGAATAATTCTCGGATCAATGTTCGGATTGTTGTCGATGGCTTTTTGCGCGGCGGTGCCAAAACGCACTTCAGCGCGTCCCATTGCCGGATTTGGCTGCTCGCTTGTAGGTTGGGGCTGGTAGCGTATGTTCATATGCCTGAAACGGTCGGTTTCTTATAGTTTCAGGGTAATATAGCCGGGGGGCGTATCCAAGTTAAGCTTTTGTGACAATAGAAATTTTCACGTTTTTTTATAGATATGAAAGACATAAGATTGCCAAGGTGAAGTCAGCTTTTTATCAACGATTTCAAATCCTAAGCCTTTGTATACGCTTTCTACCTCATCGGCACGCCAGGCGAGGATACCCGATAACATAAAATAACCATCTGTTTTTAAATTATTTTTTATACTGTGCGCCAAAGTCAGAATGGTATCGGCCAGCAGGTTGCAGATAATCAGGTCAAAAGGCCCGGTTTTTTGGATGGAGGAATGCAAAAAACCCTCGCTCCTGGCTATGGTGATTTGTTCCTGCAACCCATATTCAGCAACGTTCTTAAGCGTATCGGCGACCGCTTTTTCGGAGATATCCACAGCCAGGACCTTTGCATCCCAGATACTGGCTGCCGTTAGAGACAAGATGCCGTTACCACAGCCTATTTCGAGGATATTGACGAAATTGTGGTCCGATTGGAGCCATTGGAGGGTTTCCATGCACGCTTCGGTGGTGGGGTGTAGGCCGGCAGTGTCAATGGCAAGCGACATGGGAAACGATTAATCCACTATTTTCTACGTATAAACATAATTTTAATCATTGCCCCACTACAATGGTGTGCAGTTTAAACGCTTTTTAAGTTTTTCAAAATAACAATCGCTTAACACTGCAAAAAAGTACTGTCGCAACCAAAAGCACTGCAACGCGGGTCAATGAAAAAAAGAATTCTCATTGTTGAAGATAACGATCTCAACCTCAAGCTGTTTCGCGATCTGTTGATGGCGCATGGTTACGACACCATTGAAACCAAAGAAGGGCTTGAGGCGATCACGCTTACCAAAAGCGAGCATCCGGATTTGATCCTGATGGATATCCAGCTGCCGGAAATATCAGGCCTTGATGTAACGCGCCGGCTGAAATCCGATGAAGATATACGTTCTATTCCGATTATTGCTGTAACGGCATTCGCCATGAAGGACGATGAAGAAAAAATTCTTTCGGCAGGATGCGAGGCTTATATTTCCAAACCGATATCCATCGTGCCGTTCCTCAATACGGTGCGTCGCTTCCTTGGCGAAGAGGAAGTAGCATGACCGCGCAAATCCTTGTGGTTGACGACGTCCCCGCCAATATCAAGCTCCTCGAAGCAAAGCTCGCCAATGAATATTATGACGTGATCAGTGCCAAGGACGGGTTCGAAGCCGTGGCCAAGGCGAAGGAAAACAAACCCGATCTTATTTTGCTCGATATCATGATGCCGGGCATGGACGGTTTTGAAGCGTGCAAAAAAATGAAAGAGGATGCCGAACTTTCCCATATTCCCGTGGTGATGGTTACAGCGCTTTCCGAACGCTCAGACCGCCTCAAGGGTTTGGAAGCGGGCGCCGACGATTTTCTCACCAAGCCTATCAATGACATGGCGCTGTTCGTGCGCGTTAAATCGCTGATACGCATAAAAACGCTGCTCGACGAGCTACGCCTGCGCGATAAAACCAGCATGCAGATGGGTATTCAACCGGCAACCGCCAATACCTTTATTTCCGATGTGTCGGGTTCAAAAGTGATGCTGGTGGATGACGATGAAGTGCAGGGAAAACAGATCGTCGCCAAGCTGGGTGAAACCTATAAAGTGGATTGGGTGCAAAAACCCGAACTGGCTGTGGCCAAGGCAAGTGAGGGAGATTACGACACCGTAATCATCAGCACGCTGCTGACGGATGCTGACGGTTTGCGCCTTGCCTCGCAGATAAAAAGCCAGGAAGAAACGCGCAACGTGCCGCTTCTGGTTTTCGTGGACGAGGACGATCAACGCACGATGTTCAAGGCGCTGGAAATGGGTATCAACGATTACCTGACGGTGCCGGTCGATAAAAACGAAATGACGGCACGCGTGCGCACGCAGATTCGCCGCAAAAAATTCCAGGAAGCGCTCAAGCTGCAATACCAGCAGAGCATTTCGATGGCTGTGACCGACGGCCTGACCGGTCTTTACAATCGCCACTATCTCAACACGCACTTGGACAACATGGTGCGGGAGGCGCTCAAGAACGGCAAGCATCTGGCGTTGATGATCATGGATATGGATCTTTTCAAAAACGTCAACGATACCTACGGTCACGACGTCGGCGACCAGGTGTTAAAACAATTGTCGCAGATCATCATCAGCACGGTGCGCTCGACCGACCTGGCGGCGCGTTTCGGCGGTGAAGAATTCGTGACGCTGATGCCCGAAACCGATCCGCAGGCGGCACTTAATGCGGCTAATCGTATGCGCGAAATTATTGAAAAGACGCCTTTCAAAATTAATGCCGAAGGACAATCCATCCATAAGACGGTCTCCATCGGCATCGCCAGCCTAAACGCCGAGGGCGACTCGGCAGAAAACCTGCTAAAGCGCGCCGACGAAGCACTCTATAACGCCAAGCATAGCGGCCGCAACATGGTGAAGATGGCAGCCAAGCTCGTTCCAAGCGGCTGGTAATCAGTTTCTAGATATTCAATAGGGCAAAAACCGGAGTGTGATCCGAGGCCTTTTCCTGTGCACGCAGAGATCTTTCAATGTGACATTCGGCAAGGCAATCGGCAGATGAAGGTGACAAAAGTAAATGATCAATACGTAATCCATCGTCATTGGCAAATGCGTTGGCACGGTAATCCCACCAGGTATAAGGAGAGGTGGTATTGTTGTGCGGGTGGATCAGGCGCCATGCATCATAGAGTCCGGCATGGGCAATCTCGCGGAATGAACGGCGCACCTTTTCATGTGTCAGCACGCTCCCTTCCCATAATTTGGGATTATGCACATCGGCGTCTTCCGGCGCGATATTATAGTCACCGCCGACAACCAGCATTTCATCGTAAGTCAGCAAGGTTTTAAGGTGGCGCGAAAGATGTTCGAGAAACGCCAGCTTGTAGTGGAATTTTTCGGACTCCGCTTCCTGGCCATTGGGTACGTAGACCGAAGCGACGCGCAGTGATTTTCCGGCAGCGGGCAGGGATACGACCGCTTCGATATAGCGAGCGCGCGTATCGTCGTAGCCGGGGATGCCTTTTTGGATATCTTCCAGCGGAAGTTTGGAGAGGATCGCCACCCCATTGTAAGTTTTTTCGCCATATATGGCCAGGTTATAGCCCAGCTCTCCAATTTCCATGGCAGGAAAAGCTTCCTCGACGCATTTGAGTTCCTGCAATAGGACGATGTCGGGGCTGTCGCGTTTAAGCCATTCCAGCAAATGCTGCAGGCGCGCTTTGACCGAATTTACATTCCACGTGGCGATTTTCATAGGATCTTAGTGTAGACATGGACAGCGCCTTGCGGCAACTTTTACTTGAACCCTTGAATAAATCTCGTAAATAAGCGTGATGATACAGAAAATCCCAATTCCTTTGCTTCCTGCTGCGGCGTTATTATTTATACTGTTTGGGTGTTTTTATGGTCTTGGCGCCTATGCCTTACTCGATAACAACGAAGGAGTATATGCCAGTATAGCCCGGACCATGGCTGAAGGTGGCGATCTGGTCATCCCTCATTTGAACGGCCTACCTTATATTGAGAAGCCGCCGCTTTTTTACTGGCTTACTGCGGCCTCCTTCCGAATTTTCGGATTTGGTGAATGGCAGGCCCGTTTGGTGCCTGCATTGGCGTTGTTCACAACCATTCTGTCATCATCCCTCTTTGTCGGCCGTAGAGCAGGAACAGATGCTGGCGCTGTTACGTCTATTATCCTTAGCACATCGCTTGTAATGCTGCTTATCGGTCGCATGGTATATTTCAATATGCTATTTATCTGCTTCATCACCATGGCGCATTTTGCGCTGTATCGATGGTATGAATCAGGTGTGCGCGCTTATCTCAGAGTCGCCTATATAATGGCGGGGCTGGCGGTTATGACCAAGGGGCCTTTGGGTGTAGTGCTGATCGGCGGGACATGGCTGTGTTTTCTGATGCTGCAACGCTCGCCGGGAAAAATGTATTGGCGTGCATTTGATATAGCCGGCATGGCTATATTTCTGGGTATCGTTGTTCCCTGGCATGTCCTGGCTGGCCAGAAAGATCCCGGGTTTTATTGGTTCTATTTCATCAATGAACACGTACTGCGCTTCTTAAACATGCGCCAGCCGCATGATTATTATACCGGCCCCTTCTGGTATTATATACCGCGGATGGCACTCTATCTGCTCCCCTGGTCATTTCTCTTGCCAGTATTTTTCCAGCGACAGGAATCGCTTGCAGCAGATCATATACGTTTGCGGACATTTTTATGGTGCTGGCTCGGCTGGCCCATGGTATTTTTCTCGCTATCGCTCGCCAAAGCAAATTATTATATGGTTGTCGGCGCTATTCCGCTTGCGATACTCTTGGCGTTTCGGGTGATGGCGATGACCCGACAAAAACCTAACCGTCTGCTTGCTGCCATTGTTGCTTGCGTGATTATCACAATGGCGCTTTTTCTCGCTGCGAGCCTTTTGCTTTGTCAGGATTGGTTGAAATTGCAGCCCTATTGTTTTGCGATCACGCCTGCTTTGGTAGTGGTTGCGGGCATTTGTGCGACAGCCTCTCTATATGCACTATGGAAATTGCCGTTGCGTGCAAGCGCTTTACTGTTGGCATCGACGATAGTAATTGCATTGCCCGCGATGATTAATTGGATGAATGTGTCCGGTCAGTTATCTTCCCAAAAAGAAGTGGCTGATTATCTTAATACACATGATGTGGCCCTTCCCACGGCGATATATACTGATTTTGAGGAGTTTTCGGCACTTGCCTACTACCTTGATCACCCGATGGTCATAGTAGGCAGTGAAAGCGGTGATCTTTCATACTCGAAACACTATCATCCAGAGCTGGGTGGATTTAACGACCTCAATGATTGGTTACAGCAGGCATCTTCATCAACGACTCCCAAGAGGCTTTTGGTTCGCAATCACTATCTGCCAAAGCTGCGCGGTTATATAGAAAATTCATCTTTCGGAGCGCACCTGCAGATGGAAACCGTGCCATTTAAATTGCTATCGGTAATCACATTCAGCAGAAGGAATTAGAGTGTAACCGAAAATGAATTGCCGCAACCGCAGCGGGCGGTGGCGTTAGGGTTTTTGATCAGGAAACCGGCCTGGGCGAGGTCTTCGGTGTAGTCGAGGACGGAGCCTTTGAGGATATTGAGGGAGACGTCGTCCACCACCGCTTCGGCGCCGTCTTTGCGGATGACCGTATCGTTTTCTGACGGTGCCGCATCGTCTAACACGAATTCATACTGGAAACCTGAGCAGCCGCCGCCCTTGACGGCGACGCGAAAACGCAAATCCTTACCTTCATCGGCTTTAAGGCGATTGATACGCGCCGCGGCGCTTTCGGTCATATCGAAAGTCGGCGGGGCGATGGAGTTATCGGTGTGGGTGCTGGTTTGCATAGTGTTATCCTATAGATAATATGGGGTAAATTTGCGATTTTCGCAAGGATTGTCATGGAATTAACGAAATCCGATTGTGTTTTGAAACGCTTACGGCTATTCCTTTCTCCCCTATGACATCTTGGAACGATCATCAATGCCCGCTGGCGCCCTACGCGTGCCATCCCGAATCAAGCCGGGGCAGGCTTTATCCCGAAAGCGAAAGCAACACGCGCACGGCCTTCCAGCGCGACCGCGACCGCATCATTCATTCCACGGCTTTCCGCCGCCTGGAATATAAGACGCAGGTTTTCGTTAATCACGAAGGCGATCATTACCGCACGCGCCTGACGCACAGCCTCGAGGTCTCGCAGCTTTCACGCTCTACGTGCCGCTCGCTGGGACTCAATGAAGATCTCGCCGAAGCGCTGGCGCTGGCACACGATCTGGGCCATACGCCGTTCGGCCATTCCGGCGAAGAAGCGCTTTCGGAAGTAATGGATTCGTTCGGCGGCTTTGATCACAACGCCCATACGCTTCGTATCCTTACCGGCCTTGAACAGCGCTATGCCGATTTTGACGGCCTCAACCTGACCTGGGAAACACTCGAAGGCGTGGCCAAGCATAATGGGCCGGTGCTCAAACATAATCCCGGCTCGATATTGCAGATGTGGAAAAACTTTACCGGCAATCTGAAAGCCAAGATGACCGGCGAAGAAACCTATGGCGGGCCGCCGTCAGCGACGGGTGAAAAGCATGTGCCGGTAGCGCGCAAGGCGGTTTCTGAAGGTGGCGTGAATCTGCAGAATCCTAATCCCGGCGTGCCGCGCGCCGTGGCCGAATATAACTCGAGGCATGATCTTGAGCTCGACAGTTATGCTGGCGGTGAAGCACAAGTGGCATCGCTGTGCGACGATATCGCCTACAACAACCATGATATAGATGACGGCCTGCGTGCGAGGCTCTTTACTATCGCCCAGCTCGATGAAGTGCCCGGTGTGGCTAGTATTTTTCATGAGGTGCGCAAATCCTACCCCGGTATCGAGACGACGCGCCTGACGCACGAAGCCATTCGCCGCCTGATCAACCGCATGGTGACGGACCTTATCACCCAGACCATGCAGAATATTCAAAGCGAGCATGTAGAATCGCCCGACGATATTCGTCATCTGGGCAAGCCGCTCGTGGCGTTCTCGCCCGAAATGCAGGAAATCAACGCCAGCCTTAAGACCTTCTTGATGAACAACATGTATCGCCACTACAAGGTCAACCGCATGGCCAGCAAGGCAAGACGGGTAGTGAAGGATTTGTTCCAATTCTTTTTGAATGAACCCGATTGCCTGCCGACGGCATGGCGTGAACAGGCGGGTAGTCCGAGAACGGCAAAAACGGCGATGGTCGTTGCCGATTTTATCGCCGGCATGACGGACCGTTTTGCACTCGACGAATACCGCAGAATATTCGATGTGCAGGCGCGTTCTTGGCTGGGGAAGTAATATAACATCCGTTGCCCGCCGCTGACGAATGGGCACAATCTCAGAGAAATATAAAAAATGAATATTTTCAAAAAGATAGAAAAAGATGTTCATGTAATAGTAGAGCAGCTTAAGGCGGAAGGAATTTTGCCGGCGGAGACCTCTGCCCACAAAGTTGAGGCCATGCCGCCACGTGAAGCGTCGCACGGCGATATAGCTACCAATGCAGCCCTGGTTATTGCGCCGCAGGTGGGAAAAAATCCGAAGGACATTGCGGCGCTTTTTGTTGAGCGTTTAAAAAGCCTCCAAGGCATTAAAGACGTTTCGATTGCCGGTCCTGGGTTTATCAATATGACGGTTGATGCTGCTGTATGGCAAGAAGCCGTGCTGGATATTATCGAAAGCGGCAGGGGGTATGGCAACTCCACGGTCGGACGCGGCAAGCGCGTCAACGTTGAATACGTATCGGCCAATCCTACCGGTCCGTTACATGTCGGGCATGGCAGAGGCGCTGTTTACGGCGATGCGCTGGCCACGTTGCTGATAAAAGCCGGTTACGAAGTCACCAAGGAATATTATGTCAACGATGCCGGCGCGCAGGTCGATAAGCTCGCCGAATCCGCTTATTTTCGTTACAGCCAGGAATATACAGGCTCTACGGAGGAAATTCCGGAGGGATTGTATCCCGGCGAATACCTGATCAGCATTGGTGAAGCGTTACGTCAGATGCACGGACGCAAACTTATGGAAGTGGCGCGGGAAGTATGGCTGCCTTTAGTGCGCGATTACGTCATTGAGGCGATTCTCGAGATGATCAAGAGAGATCTTGCAGTGCTTGGCATTCAGCATGACATCTTTACCTCGGAGCGCGCATTAATCGACGGGCGTAAGGTGGAAGAAGCACTTTCGCTGCTTGATAAGAAAGGCCTGCTTTATACTGGCGTGCTCGAGCCACCCAAAGGCAAGGCCCCTGAAGATTGGGAACCGCGGCCGCAAGTGCTGTTTCGCGCGACTAATTTTGGCGACGACTGCGATCGTCCCGTTAAAAAATCTGACGGTAGCTGGACGTATTTTGCCCCCGACATTGCCTATCATTTCGATAAATGCCAGCGCGGG
>Ga0206942_1130_pt1 | contig 22291 bp, 5 predicted proteins | sample Alteio_BWOrgHeat_6_FD_153253 | JGI IMG/M metagenome (GOLD analysis project Ga0206942, IMG submission 153253) | Enriched cells from forest soil in Barre Woods Harvard Forest LTER site, Petersham, Massachusetts, United States -... | ecosystem: Environmental > Terrestrial > Soil > Temperate forest > O... | reverse complement strand
TCACATTATTAAAGGTGATGCAGAAACTGCTTTAGATGCGCCTGATAAAATTGTTATCACGCAAAGTATGGCAAAAAAATATTTTGGTGATGAAGATGCAATAAACAAAACACTTACATCAGGCGGAAAAGATTTGCGTGTATCAGCAGTGTGTGAAGATGTACCACAGAACTCACAGATTAAATTTGATTTTGCTACTCAATTCTTAAATCTTGGAAATGGTGTAAAAGATGAAACCTGGTGGACGGCGAACTGGATAACTTATTTTTTGTTGCGGAGTGAAAAAGATATTCCTGTTTTGCAGCAACAAATTATTGCTTACATGAAAACACCTGAAGTAAGAACCGATGCACGCCTGCAAGGCAATGATTATCTTACTTATCATTTAGAGCCACTTACCAAAGTGCATTTATATTCTTCTCTCGAAGGTTTTGAACCAAATGGAAGTATCAGGTACGTGTATATGTTTGCTGTAATTGCTTTTTTAATTTTAATTATTGCATGCGCTAATTACACAAATCTCGCTACAGCACAATCTGCAAAACGCACAGGCGAAATAGGAATGCGTAAAGTTTTAGGCGCATCAAAACGGCAGGTGTTTACGCAGTTTATGGGCGAATCATTTTTAATAACATTTATTGCCGCAATACTTGCATGTATATTAAGCATTTTGCTCATTCCTTATTTCAATAATATAACGGGCAAACAATTTACAGCTGATGCATTAATGCAGCCATTACCAGTAATTGCTTTATTAATTTGTACCATACTGGTAAGTTTTTTTGCCGGGCTTTACCCGGCACTTATTTTATCGGGTACACAAATTATGGGCGTTCTTAAAAAAGGCTTTGCATTTACCGGAAGTAATAATTTATTACGAAAGATTTTAATTGTGGGCCAGTTTAGCATTTCTGTCTTCCTGATTATTTATACCATAATCATCTTGCAACAAATGCATTATATGCAAACAAAAAATTTGGGTTATGATAAAGATCATGTTATTGTATTACCAGTTGGCGGAGATATGCTGAATAATTTTCAAAGTTTGAAAGATGCTTTTAAACAGGTGCCTGGGGTTGAGGGTGTAACTGCATCATACGAAACACCTGAAAACGTTGAATGGGGCGATGGCATTACTGCGATAGATGAAAAAGGGAAACATGATATATCATTAAATGCAATGCCTGTTGACCTTGACTTTATTAAAACTATGAAGATGCAATTGCTTTCAGGACGTGATTTTCAGCAGTCAGATTTTGCATTGATGGATACGAATAATAACAGCGCCAATGTTCATATGCCTTATATTATCAATGAAACACTGGCAAAAAAAATCGGCTGGACACCGCAGCAATCAATTAACAGAACAATTGAAAAAGGAGTTACAGGACCGGTAGTTGGTGTTGTAAAAGATTTTAATTTTACCAGCCTTCATCAACCCATCGGGCCTTTGCTTATTTTTTTAGGAAGAGATTTCTCACGAGATTTTATGATTCGCATCAGCGGAAATAATATACCATACACATTGGCAAACCTTGAAGCAGCCTGGAAACAAAGAATACCCAACAGGCCTTTCAGTTATCATTTTCTTGATGATGATTATAATAAGCTTTACCAGGCAGAAGAACGCACTTCGTTATTATTTTCAGTTGCCGCAATACTGGCCATTGTGTTGGCATGCCTTGGCTTGTTTGGACTTGCCGCATTTACTACTATACAGCGTACAAAAGAAATTGGTATAAGAAGGATATTAGGCGCCAACATTGGTAGTATTACTTTGCTTGTTTCAAAAAACTTTTTACAGCTTGTAGGTATCGCCGTTCTTATTGCAATGCCTTTAGCGTGGTGGATGGGCAATCGCTGGTTAAGTGATTTTGCTTTTCGTATCCCTGTGCAATTATATGTTTTTATTATAACTGCTGTTGTTACTGCTTTAATCGCATTGTGCACCGTTGGCTTTCACTCAGTAAAAGCTGCATTAACAAATCCTGTAAAAAGTTTAAGAACAGAATGATTAGTGTCTGCACATTCGCAGAACGTCTTACCCCAATTTATAATAATATCTTACATCTACTGTACTAATCTTATCGTCCAGAAATCACTTGCCAAATCTGTATTGGTTAAATAATCATAAGGTATATAAAAATTGCCATGATCTCCCCATGAAGATCCCCAACTGTTTCGGCAAATAAATACCTGGTTATCGTCATCATATCCAACACACATTACTGCATGTCCGCCTAATACTTTTTCTTTCACCTGTGGCATAGGAACGAAGCCCGTTTCAGTAACTTCATTACTTTCAAAACTTTCAAATACTGTAAAGCCGTAAATAAAGGCAAAGCCATCTGCAAGGCAACTCTTAAGATCATTAAGGTTTGAATTATCAACCTTTAAATATTCTTTTATTTTAAAACCAAGAGCGGAAGAGTAGCAATGGTCAGTTGGTTTGATTTTATATTCACTTATATCATATTGCCACATGTGTTCCCTGCAGGCGCCTTGTTTATACAACACATTTATTGAATCACGAATTTGCGCGCCTGAATCATAATTTACAGAACCTTCTAATACGCGTTCATTATAATAAATAAATAAACGTGATGCCTGGTAACCTTCTTTATCTTCCTTTGCCCGTTCAAAGCCTACAGCACCTGCTGCAGCGTTAGCAGTACAGGAACCCAATTCGCCCTGGTCAAACACGTGTCTGTAAACATCCCTCATGTCAACTTTTTGCGGCAGCGCTTTTGCTTTTTGTAAAGCCAGGAATTTGTGGTCTCTGAAATCGCCGCGGGAAGGGCGCCAGTTTAATTTATGTTTCATAAAACTTTAATTTATTTCTTAGTCGCATTTTATTTTTAAATGGAACTATCAATAAATATTTATCCAACACTATACTTTATCAGCACATATATATCTTTCACATCGGTTGATGTTAAAGGTGTATTTCCAGGCTTAATTACTTTCCATAAACCCAATGTATTATTTCCCCATGATTGTGAACCAGGATTACTTACCAATAACTTTCCAAACGCTGGATTGGCTGCAAACGAAAAATTATTGTTTGTAATATTCCCCGGCGATGTTATATGCAACTGCGGCGTTGGGTTTATTGCATCTGCATATAATGAAATGCTTGTAATTTTTAAATTGGTTTGTGAGACAAGAAATGGAAGCCTGTTCACATCTAATAAAATACTGCATGTCTGATCTCCAGTGTTTGCATCAGGCTGATTTAAAAATGCATACCATTCTGTGGGAAATTCATGTTTCAAACTAAACAATTGTGAAAGTCCGGTATCTTTTAAACTGACCAACATTTTATTGATGTTGTTCACCAAATTATCTGAAGCATTTGCTTTTAAAGCATCGCCACCTTCACGTGCGGTGTATTTTAATTGAATGATGACATCAGAAATGGTGTTATAATCAAATTGCTGTAGCAAAGTGTTCACTTTAGTTCCTGATTTATCTTTTGTGTTTGCAAATGGAAATTGCAAATGCCATTTACTGATTGCACCTGTACCTTCAAACGGAAGATATCTTTCATCGCGGAAATTCAATTCAAACAAACCGCTATCGGATTGCGCATGACTTAATGCAATAGATTGTGATGTGCCGCCACTGTCTCTGAAGCGTGGGTCATCTGCGGGAATTCCATTCACAGATTTGCGCGGATATTTTTTTGCATCAGCAACACTTGTTCCATCAATGCGAATAAAATTATTCATCAATGTTAATGTGCAACCAATGGTTGTGTAAGGGCCGGCAACGCATGGAATAGATAGGCTCACAGATTTTAATCTTCTGAAATAATGTCCCGGGTAATCAATATCAAATAATTCTTCAGGTAAATTGATAAAACATTGACCTGTTTCCTGTAATTGTAACAAAGCAGTTGCATCAAGCTGTGCCAATGAAATATGTTTCGTTAATTCATACTCACGCTTATTTTTTTCATAATAAGCCATTTCCATTTGCTTCAGATTATACATCAACGATTCACCGCTCAGCAAACCTTTCTTCATACTATCCAAATAACCAAATTGTATATAGCTTGAATCACTCAAACCCAATTCATAACGAAAACATTGTTCTGCTTTTTTCGCAGCACCGTAAGCAAGATTATAACTCTGGAAATACGTAGTTGAAATTTTATTGATCATGTACGCATACAAATCTTCATTCGTGAATTTGCTGTGCATGAAATCATCATCTTCTTTCGCATTATCAATCTGCAATTGCTGATTGTCTTTGTCTTTGTTTGCAATATCCAAACGAATTTGTGCACCTAAAATCTGCACATCAATTTGATCTAATTCTTTGTTGGCAAGATTGAGTTGATTACGCCATTCCTGCGCCCTTCTATCATACGAAGCATTCGTGCTCATTAACGATGCATTCTTATCCAATGCTGTTGCAATAGATTGCAATGTTCTCACCGCATCTTCAGCAGAATCGCCAAAACTTTTACCGCCTGTAGCTACAGTTGCATGTGGTGAGCCGCCGAAACCTGATGCACCTAAAATAAAATCAGGAATCATTTTTAAACCACCAGCTAAAGTGTAACCAATGGCAATGCCTGTGTCAATAACAGTTGATGCAGTATTTAAAGCCAGTGCAATATTTTCACCGGTGCTTAAACCTGAAGAAATCAAGTTTTGATAATAATCTCTTCGTATAGTAATTAATTCTTTTTGTTTAGTAAGATTATCAATTTGATTTTGCGATTCTGTTATTTGTGTTTGCTTTAATTGCAATACGGCACTCAACAATTTTATTTCATGACTTGAACGCAATAATGCCAAATGCTCTGCATCTTTTTTCTCTAACGCTGCAAGCAATGCGCCGCCTAAAGATTTTACTTCATTACATAACTCTGTTGCTTTTTGAATCAAGAATGTAAAGCGATACAAAGGCAATGGCGCATTAAGATCATTTAATACACTGCTCAAATCCAATCCTGCAGCGGCTGCACGCACTAACATGCCAGGATCAATTGGCGGCGCAAATAATGAAAGCGGAGAGAACACACCTTCAATATCCAGGCAATGACGAATCTTAAATAAGCGATCTGCAATCGTTGTCCAGTATTGAAGAATATTATCGTTAAATGGAATGCAGAAATATAAAGATTGCAATGAAGGCAGATCAGGGTTATCAGGATTTGAATAATCAAAGCCTTTGTATGTATGCATTGGCAACAAATTTTCTATCTCTACCAACACATTTGAAAATGAATCCAACTTCTTTTCCAACTGATAATAATTATTTACCGGCACTTCATAAGCAGGCGGAATGATCTTTGGTTCTGGTCCTAAAATCTGTGCAGCCAATACATACAATTGCGTTGCCTGAGTTACAGATTCCATTGTATGTTGTGTGAATAAATAATCGCCCCACCTAATTAAATGATCCAGGTATTTCATCACAGTAGTTTTTTGATAAGCCACAGTTCTGTATTGTGCGATGTAATGAGGTTGAAATGGATTTTCTCTCCAATCCTCAACACTTTTATCCAGATCATTTGGATGTGCAACCGAAGGATCAGCAATACCAAACATGATGTTCTCTATGCGTTGCAGATCATATTTTGTTTTGCCTGAAACATCAACCACATTTAAAAAGAATGGCTTGGTAACCCAGAATTTATCAGGCGCAGGATATGCAGATGAATCTGTTGGATTGAAAATATACTTGAACCATTTGTCTGCATCATCGAACTGTTGATTCACACTTAATTGTTCTCCAATCATCAATGGCGCATGAAAAAATAATTCCCAATTATACAATGAATAACCAGCCTGAATGTTGAAGTCTACATCTTCACGCGGATAACCCGGTGTTGCATCAACAACAGTATTTGGATATGTTACAGGAGAGCCGCTGTACACATCAAATTGTGGTTGATATGTTGTATTAAAATTGAATTTTGTCGGATCACTATCATAAGCAACATCACCTTTCAATTGTGTTTGCCTGCTCATCAATCCATCAATGCCTTTGTTAAATAATTGCCGCATGAAAAAGCAAACCTGCGGATGATAAAAATTATAAAAATGATATAACATTAAAATGCGTTTGCCCTGCGGAATTTGCGGCATCGCTTTTCGTATTTCATCTTCTGCAGCAGTATCACCTTCAATAATTGCCTTTAATAGATCGAGCAATTGCAAGAACCATGCTTCCAGATCAGCATAAAATAATTCGAACTCATCGTTATCACTTATTTCCGGCGCCACATAATATGTTCTTCCTGTTTTTTCAAAACGATATGTTGCATCCTGGTAAAAGAATGGCATGAATGTACCCAGTGAAATTGCGGGATTGCGTTGTTCAAGCGCATATTGGTATTTGCTTAAAAAAATCAACTCCATTATATAAACCCAGCGATCAAAAAACCCTGCCTGCAACGGAATAAGATTTCTAAACAAACCCGGCGTTTGATTTAAGATTGATGATTGTGCTGGGAATGATAAAAAATTATTTGATGTATCCGTCGTTTCATCATCAAGCATATTAGATAAACCACTTCTGATAAAAAGTTTTGGATAAACAGGAACATAATTATTAGTAACTACAGGATAACCGCGACAAGGATCAAGATCAAACGTGCCCCTGTATTGATAATAACCATTATCATCTGTGTAATAACAGTTAAGATTTAGTGTCCCATTTTGTTTAAGTGAATTTTCTATATCATCAATGAAGGCTTCCCACCAACCTTTAATATCTTTCTTTTCTATGTACGCTTGCAGGTTGCTGTAATCAGGCGCTGGCAGATCAACAGGAGAGAAGAAGTATCTTGATCTATCCGGTGCAACCTGGTACCAGATTGAAGGATCAACTGAATTTTGTACCCACTGATAATCTTCAATAAAACCAGTTGAATCATTATTTGAAATTTTCTTTGGTGACCATTTACCATTTTTGTATTCACTAAAAGCCATTTGTATTTGAATGTATTTATCCGGCTTCCTGATCGGGAAATTTGATTCATTCAAATCAGGTACCTGCTGACTGTCTGGCGCATCTCTTCCTTTCTCTGTAAACACAGCCCAGAAAATATATAGGCGTTGATTGAACACAACAGGAATAACGTGATCGCTGTTTATATCAAGATCAATTTTTTCCCACGGAGTCCATCTGCGGTTTTCAATGTATTGACGGTAATAATAGATCTTCGGATCGCCGCCGTATGTTCTTGCAACTACATGTAACGTTTGATTGTCATCTTCATACCACATGCCTTTCACTTCCAAACGCGCAACACCATCCAACTTTTCCAGGTAAGACATGAAAGCATCTTCAACATTGGTTTCCGTCATTTCGTTTTGCAATAAATCGTTTTGCAGATCTTTGAAGAATGGAGATTGATCAGGCAGCAATTCAGGCTCGATCCAATTTTCAGGATATAAAAACACCTTGCGATTCGCTTCCCACAAACGATATTGACTCATCCATTCCCATTGACTCCATTTGCTATCGAATTGTTGTTGATCCGGATCATCTGCATTCACAATTATATCTGCTTCCATGCTCATAAAACAACGCTGCACAAATTGCTGAACAGAATTTGTTGCCTGCACAATGCGTGATGTTGGCTGACACGCACTCATCTCAACATCAATCAAAAAATAACTATAGAGATCATTCGAATCTTTCCATGTATTTGTTCCCGGGTTGGCAAGCAAATAAGTTACCAATGCATCTCGTTTGCCTTCGCGTAATTTATTTTGAAGCGGTGTTGTTACGTCTAGCCAATCACTATCATTATAATGAGATTTTAATGTTTGTTTGATCTTGGTTGAATCATCAAAACTTAATGATGGCTTGCTCCAGTTAATGCAATCTTCTGCAGCAACACCAAGCATTTGCATTGTTGCAAAACATTTATACAAACGAACAAGTATGCGAATATTTTTTAAGTCTGATGTTGCAGGTGTTGCTGTTGAAAGATTTAAATAATTCGGTGCTTCAATCAACGCTTTTAATTGATCTTTATCCCATGCATATAAATCTGAAAATTCTGTTTCAAGATCATCAATTGTTTTAACACCGTCAATCACATCCTGCAGAACAGTAAATATGGTATTGGTTGATGTTGTTACATCACTATGATATAAACTGATGAGATTAATTAAATTTTCAAACACATCAAAATCAGCCTGCGAAACATTTGCAGCAACGGCAACAAGCGGTAACGTTGAAAGATCAGCGATATCAACATCTGCAGCGTGAACAAGAATCCACGCAAGTGCAACAGCATCTATTTTTAATTTGGTAACAATGAAACTAATTTTCGCAAGCCATAAATATTGATTGTATTGATTCGGATAATTTGTGTTGCTTAATGTGTTTGTTTTTTGAATGAAGTTAACATCGGTGAAATCAGTGAAGATCGCCGGAACAGAAATCATCAATTGGGCTGAAATAGTTTTATCAACCGTAAACCATGTACTGATGCGATTTTGAATGGCAGTTTGTTGTTGAATTTTTTTATAAACCGGAGAAATTTTTTGCAGGAAGAATGCAAAGCGATCAGCTATGTGCGCATAATCCAGCGACTTCAAATTTGTATCTACATCTGCATCAGAATTAAAGAAAATATTTGATGCACTGTTATCTGTTAATTGCGCATCAAACAAACTATCCAATGCATCACGAACAGGATTTGGATTGTTGTAAAAATTCTTCAAAGCATCACGCAACGTTGCATCCATGTAACCTGCAAAGCGCAACGTTTTTGTATCATTATTAAAACTTAGCTGACCAGATGCAGGCGCATAAGAAGTTAGCAACGGCAATGCATCCAAAGCAGTAGAACCATTTGGATTTGCATTTAAAAAAGTAATAGCATCCTGCCAATCCTGGTCGGTAAAAGCGCCAAGCAAAGCTGTTTGTTCATTCGCAGTCATTGCGCCGGTAAATGATAATTGTTGTGTGCCGGAGTTATAACTGATGTTCGCACTTAGCTGGGATAAATTTTCAATGGGTTTTAAAACGGAAAGCGTTGTTTCATGAAAAGCCGCATCATATTGAACACGCAGATCTTTTAAGAAAGTATAATTTGAACTGACAATATTATTGTAATCAACATCGTCAATAGTTTTTAGAATATTAATCAATTTCGCAGAAATACCTGCATCCCATTTCAACAAAGGATCGTTCAACCATTTAGTTAAAAGATCTCCATTTGCATCTGGCAAAACAGCAGTGCTTGCATCAATCACTAACAAAGCATCCTGTAATTCGCCAAGATTTGAAGTGATTGAAGCATCTGTTGGAATTAAAGTTTGACTAATATCATTCTGCTGTCGTAAAATATAATTTACATCCCACACACCAAAGCCTGCATTATTCAACAAATCATTCTGTGATAAAAATTCCATAGTGTTAACGGGTGAAGAGAAAACATCAACAGGAATTATGTGCTTCGCGATGCGCAGATCATTTGCAGAAAACGATAATGCCTGCATCAACAAATTATTGCGATAGATCAATGAAAGATTGGCAACCGATAAAGCTGTAATGGCATTGTCAGTTAATAAAATAGTCAGGTCATCCGGCGTAACAAATGTTGCTGCTTCAATTATGGATTTATGGATTTCTGTGATTGCAGTACCGATGTTTACATTCGTTAAAGCAAAATCAGGATTTAATGGATAAGTGATTTGTTTATTCTGAAAAAGGCTGCTGTATAAATTATCATCGCCGTCGCTTTGAATATCTTCATACAATGCGAGCAATGGAAATACATCTAAGTCCAGCCTGTCTTTTAATTGAAGAAATGAATGAAACTGCCATGCAAAATTTTCATCAATTTTCCCGTTACCAATTTTAGTGCATTGAATACATGCATCGAGTTCTTCAAAAGTTAATGATGTCTTTTTCCATAATCTTAAAAAGCGATTTAAATGATCGAATTTTTCTGTTGTAACATTTGTGATGTGTTGAGTATTTAAATCACAAGACATATCATCATGGTCGATCTTACTATCAAGAGCAGGATTAATAAATTCAAGTGTGAGCAACGTCATCAGATCTGCATACTCCAAACCTGTATAATTTAAAAACAGGTCTACTTCAACAGAAGATGAAGCTGCCAATGTTCCCCAATAAATATTTTGATTGACCAGGTCTTCTTTAAAGATCAGATCACGTTCTTCAAAACTCACATCGAGATATGCGTACGCTTCTTCTAGCTCACTTGTTGGCGGCGTTGCAACTGGTAAATTTTCCTGCGCAAAAATTCTTATCAAATCAGCTTTGCTTATGCCAAGCTTCGTTAAATAAATTTCTCCTTCAGTGCTAAACAAATCGAATGGCAAACCAAAAGGCAGCGTCGGCGCTGCTGGTATTGATTTCAAAAAATTCTCATACACTTTTACATTCGTGTATTCAGGATTTGCACTTAATTCATCGGCACTTAGTAAGGTTTGATGTAACAACTGCACTCTAATATCTGCAGCATTTTGTGTGAGTTTTAAAACAATATTTTTGTCGCGGATTATCCATTGTGTTGATGAAGAACCCATTGCCTGGTATGCATCAGAAACCATTGCATTAGTAGTAAGCAACAAATCTATATGCGGAATATCTGCGGTATGTAAGATCAATTCTTTCAGCAGGAGAACATCAATTGTATGTTGTATGTCAGGTAATGGATCTGTGTTCACCAACGGAACAAACACAGGAAGATTGGCAGTAAATGAAAATGCAATTGTAAAGATCGTTGGTGAAATTGTTTCTTCTAAAATTTCATTTACGATATCAATGTAAGGCAGCGTGGTGTTAGTGTTATCACAATTCAAATCTATATCGCCAATGTCTGTTCTGCGTTGTAACAATCTATCACGAACAGTATCTCCACCGGTTGTGATGCGCTGACTTAAAAAATGCAATGCATCAGTTAAATAAGATGCCGCGCCATATACAGACCGGCATTCTTCACACTCACAAAAATCTGCATGCTGAAACAACACATCAAGATTTGGAATTTCTTTTGCTGCCGGCGACATCTTCATTATATCCTGGTAATTTGGCAATACTTTTAATTTAGATGCAGTTGCCAAACCATGCATGTTGCCTGCAACTGCAACTGTTTGCGCATACATTTTTGAAGCGTTGGAAAAAATTTGTGTTGCTTCTTTTTTACCAAGCTGAGGCGCAAATGTTTTTATGAACCTGTCTTTGCCCATTGCATATACCTGCGCTGAAGAATGAATCCCTTTATCCAGCAATGCCTGTGCTGCTTCATATGTTGGCGCTAACTTGAACACACGTTGAAGCCTTCTTAGTTGTCCTGCAATAACGGGTTTGTCTTCAGCAGAAATATTTTTTGCATTATCTGACAAATAATTTTCTATGCGATGATTTTGCAGATCAAAATCAGGATTTGCATCAAAAAAATTAACGAGCTTATTCTGCTCACCTGTTTGTGTGGTTGTGTTTTGTTTTAATCTTGATGCAAGTGCACTAGTTGGAAATTTCTTAACAAAATTCTTCTCCAATTTTTCTGCAAAATTTTTAATACGATCTGCTAAGCTCGTGCTTTTGCTTGCTGAAGAAACATCAATGTTGTGTTGCTTCAACAAATTTTCCCAATCAGTTTTTGTATTTGCAGCAAGCTTGCGTATGTCTCCCGAGTTTTTTATTTGCTGATCTTTTACAAGCGTACTTGTTAATTGAATATTATTATTTGTAAGATCATTCAATTGAAAAATTGCATTCAACTGATCTGCACTGCCGGCAAGCGTTTCATGGCTTGTCAACGCAGAAAAAAAAGATTGAATATTTCCCTGGTGCTGCGCCAATAATTCAGTTACTTTTTTTGAATCTTCATCTGACAAACCTGCAATATTTATTTTTTGAAATAGGGCAGAAGCGTTTCCAGTTTGCGGATGTTGATAAGCGTAATGTGATATGATACTTAATAATTCGGCTTTTATTTTTTCAAGCTCTGCATTTAAACTAAATGGAACAATATTATCATTGATGGCTTGTTGCAATGCCTGCATCAGCACATCAATATTTTCATGCATAATACCATCCAGCTTTTGTTGTGCCTGTTGTTCATACGTTGGCGCAGCAATGCTTTGCAATAATTTTTGGGTAATATTTGATGGCACACCTTCACGTAACAAACCATAAAAAATTACAGCAGCAATTTTAGTTTGCGATTCAAAACGATAAGCCATTGCAAGCGCTTCAACACGATCTTGCGGCAGCTCTGTTTTGTTAGTAAGAAAAGTGATATCCTGCGTATCTGAGTTTTCAGTTACTTCAGCAAGCGATAACTTTCCCATGAACGGAGTAACAGTCGCCAGCACTTGTTCAAATTCTGAAACACCTTTGTACGATTGTGTTGCAAGCGAAATATCAATTATTAATTGAACCGGTGCATTATAATACACATCAGTTTGTTTTAGCAATGCACCGTTTGCATCGTATAATCGCAACAACACATCAGCAGCTTGTTTATCAGTATATGCAAAATTTTCAGGCGAATAATAAATTTGATAAAAGCCTTGCTCGTTTGTTTTGGCTTCACTTAACGTTTGTTCATTACGAATGTCTTTATCAAATGCACGCACTAAAACACCAGTCATCAATTGCTGGTATTGATTTCTTACAGTTCCTGAAATGGAATAACGCGTGCTTGTTGTGGTAGCAGAATCAGAATTAATTGGCATCTTAAAAAAATTAATTGTTTAATAATTTTTCTAAGTGTTCAGGTTTGATTTGTTTGGTGGAAATTGTTTGAAACTTAAATTATGAAACCAAAGCTGCAATGAAAATATGTAGTACAAGGGAGTGACCTCCAAATCAAGTTTGAAGGCAGGCTCCACCGTGACGCCATGTAATACTGCAGATGGTTACATAATAAAAAATAAATTATTCAAAGAGCTTTTATATGTTATTATAACATCAAATTAAAATGTGCCGCTTATGCCCAATGTTCCTCCTGTTCCTCTCAATGGCGGCGTTGTTGTTACCGTACTGAAATGTGTTTTATCATCATAATTTACATTGAACGGCGAGGTTGTTGACGTAGGATTATTTACAAAAATGGATGCACCAATGTTCACACGATTTCCTTTTACAATTGTTGTTATGCCAAGATCAACAGTAACATTTGGCGGAGCTTGTGGCAACACCGTAACAGCTGGCGCAGCAGTAAAGCGACCAAGCGGCGTTGGTGTTTCAATCTTCACAGAACCTTGACCTGTGCCTGCTCCAAATTTTCCTGCAAGTGTAACAGATGGCGGCGCAGCAATATCTTTTCTTAATTGATCTAATTGTTTTTGCTGTGCTGATTTTGGTTGTGCTGCTGTTGATGAATTCGGATCTAATTTTTCGGGTGATTTTGTATCCTGCTTTTTTTCATCTTTCTTTTCATCTTCAGATTTCTTTGGTTTCAGTGTAATTTCAAAGCCATATAAATCTGTTTTGCCATCTTTCTTTTCATAACTCACACTGATCTTAAAACGTTCATCGGTTAATTTTTCCGTACCGGCGCCAAGCAATAATCCTAACAAACCTGCAGCGGCCTGGCCTGTGTACACATCACCTGCAACAGGCACATTTAGTTTTTCATTTTTTATTCCAAGCGCTGTAATTACAGCTGCAGTTGGTAATATGATTAATACACCACCAACAATTAATGATGCTTTATTTTTTTCCCAATCAATTTTTAGTGAAGCCGTGAGCTCATCCAATTTCGGGTCGATCAATAATTTCTTTATTGCTTTAAATTGTTCGGTATCTAAAAATATTTGTCCCGTTGCTTTGCCAACATTACCGAGATCAGTTGTTGCCTGGTCGCCGGTTGATTGATAAACAGGCTGACCGTTTGCATCCGTTGTTGTTTTAAATGTGCCTTTTGTGCCATCAGTTCCTGTTATATCTTTTTTTAAGATTGGATTGTTGCTGCAATAAACGTAATCGTTAATTCCATCTTTGATGCCAATTGGATCAACAGCAGTCCAGCGCGCCAGCCAACATGCATAATATCGTTTACCGTGATAATACAAACCACTTTCTTCATCACGCTCTTTGCCGGTGTAACGATAACGCTTTGGTGTTTCGGTTTGATTGCGCATTGCCTGGTATGCAGTGCTGCCAAAAGGATAATATTCTTCGTAAGAAATGATCGCAGCATTGTTATCTAATTCCAAACATGCCGTTTCTATGTGGTTATTATATTGATACCGGATCAAAAATGGCAAGCCATTGTCTTTACCTTTTGTTCTTGTTTCTATTAATGCGATGCGTTGCTTATCATCCATCACATGTATCGTTTCACGCTCAAGATTTGTGTTTCCATTTTGTGTTTCGCGATACACTTCATAACTGTTCAAATAAATTCTTTCTTTAACAAGGTTTCCATTCTCAATAATTTTTCTAACACGATTTCCATTGCTGTCATACACATAATATGCAGTTCCGCCGCCACCTAAATCAACCTGCTGTAACTGGTCTGCATAATTCCATGTTAAACCAAAACTGCCGTTTTGCAAATTTTGAAGGTTACCATGTGCATCATAATTATAGGTTGTGCTGTTTACACCAACTTGTGTTTGTGATAAACGATTATTGTTTGCATTTGGTGAAAATGTTCTCGTCCATTTATTACTAAAAACTCCATTGCCTGCATTATGGATCATGTGCAACATATTTCCAACTTCATCGTAATCATATTTCTCTTCGTAACGCTGTATAGCATTCATGTCGCCGGGCAAAGTCAGTCGCTGATTATTGAATGTTGTTTTATCTGAATCAAACTGATCACTTGCTGCATTGGCGCCTGCATGCTCCCGGCCTTGTGCATATATTAAGCGATAAACCGCATCATATTCATATTTCATTGACGGATCAACCGCTGCATTGTTGAAGAAAATTGTCTGCTGTGCATCATCTTTTGCCGCAGTAATATTTGAAACCGGATCGAAAGTGTAATTCAGATCCTGCATAATATCTGCACCACTATTTCTTGTTGTAAGTACTCGTGTTAAGTTGTATGTTTTTTCATCATACTCATATTTTGTTGAAGTGTTGTTGCCATACAAAATACTTTCCCGCTGTGCTTTTGCATTATAATCTATATTCTGAACGAAAGCAATATTTTGGTTTTGACTTTGCACAAAAATATTTACCTGTTCAAGCAAAGCAGCTTCATTGTAAGTTGGATGAATTTTGCTTCCATCAGGTAGTTGCATTTCAACAGCGCGGCTTATTGCATCGAATGTTGAATTGGAATTAAACGTTTCTATATTTAATAAGGAAGTTGGATTAGCAACATTATAATCAATTATCTTTTTATATTCTTTGCAGAGTTGCCTGCTGCCTGTTTTAATATTGTATTTGAAATCGTATTCAGCAGTTTTTGTCAAACCACTTTGATCAAATGATTCAAATAATTTTCCGCGAAGATTTAGTTGTTTATCGTTGAGTTGATTTTCACCATATACACTAAAGTGAATTAATTTTTCAGGATCTGCAGTATTTACATCTTCTTTCAACCATTGTTTTAAAGGACGATGCAATGAATCATACTCTGTTTTAAAACGATGATTGAGGTCATCCCAATTGAAAACGATTTTATCCAGCACATCATTAAAAACAAAACGTTCACCACCATCCATACTAATCTGATGCACTTGCCGCGACAGCATATCATAATCATATTGCATCACACTGTTGTTACGTGCATCAATTATTACACGCTGATTGTTTTCAATATCCAAAATAATTTGCGTTGCATATTTTCCCGCAGCACCATTATCTGCAACCGTATAAATCGTTCTTCCGAGCGAATCAAAATGTTCCTGTGATGGCGTGTTCGCATGTTTTGCAGCAAGCCATGCGGCACGTTGTTCTGCATCGGCTGGTTCTGCACCTAAAGGATTTGGACTTCCGCGATCAATGTACCATTGGCTATCGAGCACTGTATCATTTTCATCATGCTTAAATTGTCTCCATGCATCAAATTCAGTTTTGGAAAATGTTCCGTTTGCATGTTCAATGCGAATTGTTCTGCTTAGCGCATCATAATAATACACAGACGAAAAACCAATCTCAACTAAAGCATTATCATTTTCAAATTCAAATGTTGTACTAAAGAATGGCTCAAATTGTTTTACAGGATTGCCTTTGTTATTTAAGATCGTTCTGCCGTTACCAACCCAGCGAAGATTTGGTTTTGTATCAATTGTAACTAAAATATTGCCTTGCCATTTTAATGCATCGCCCGGCTCTGCCTGCACTTTTGTTTGCAGGTTTTTTCCAAGCCCGTTTGAATAACCAACACTGATGTATGTTTTGGTTTGATTACCGCCAGTTAGTTCGCTTTCATGTGTTTCTCTTGCAACACTTGCAAAACAAACCGGTTGATTATTGTTCATCCATGCAAACAAATCGTAATAAAAAAATGTAGTAGCTTTTTGTAAGAATTTATTTGGATTGGCAACAACATCTGCAATATTTGCCGGTTCAATAACTGTATAATTAATTAACGATTCATCGCCATGATTGCCATCGCTTTCATCGCCATGAACCGAAGTTGCGATCACCATTCCTAGCTCATCGTTAATAACTTCACTAATATTATCATTCATATCTTTTAAAACAGTTGGCTGCAATGTGCGATAGTCAAATGTCTCAACTGTTGAAATATTTAGTGCAGCGTCTTCTGTTTTTATGATCACTAAATGATAAGCATCATAAGAAAGTTTTGTTTCAATATCAAAAGCATCATGCACTGCAACAGGCAAGAAGAAACGTTGTTGCGCATCGGCAATTGTTTCTGCATTCTGCAGATAAATATTTTTCCCTGAAGGAATCCACCAGTTCACTCCATCTTGCTGAATATATTTTGCATCGAGCAAATTTTGATTCACTAATCTTCCATCATAAATATTTGTAATTAATGAAGGGGTAAATGCGAGTTTGAAAGTTTGATATGCAAACCCTAAAGTATCCATTTGCAATAATGATAAAGGCGTTTTCAAATCATTGTGCAAATAAATTGTTTGAACATCCTCGATCAATCTTTTTTGCAAAGAACCATTAGGTTTGTCTTCATATTTAATTAGCGAAGCGGCAGCAAAATCATTTAATAAATTATCTAATGCGAATTGCGAAACTGCGTTGTAACTATTGTTGGTTAACTCAAAAGTTTTTGTTTCAGCAATTTCTTCTAAACGATATGTATCAGGCAAATCAAAATTGTTTGTATAACTGTTGAGTGTATAAACAACATACGTTTTACTTTGCTCTGTTTGAATGACAGCAGGTAATTGCGCATCTGTAATTTTTCGTCCATAAACAACAGAAGCAGCCTGCAACACATTTCCAAAATCATCCACTTCAATATTTAATGTATGTGCAATGCGTGGATCATTTAAATTTCTTTCATAATGAATATTCAGCGCCTCACTTTCATGCGATAAAAAAATTGCGTATTTATTTTGTAGTTGTGGTTGCAATAATTTGATGATACAATTGTGTGTAGTTATTGCATAAGGTTTGCCTTCATTAGCGCTTCCATCAGTTGAATAAATTTCTTGCCGCAACACAATGCCTTTACACGCACGCAAAGCTTCACGACTTTCTTCTGCTGTTAATCCATTTGGTAAAATTGGTTTTGGAAGATCAAATTCAAACGGACCTTTATTATACTCCTCTTCAAACTGATCTAAAATTTTTTGTTGATTGAAATAAGCGCCGGTATGATACCATGTAATTGTTTTTACCGGTGGCTGATGCAAATCTTCTTCAACAACATTATTTGCGCCGGATAATTTGAAGCTGGTGAAATCTTCTGTGTCAGTTTGTTCCACTCTTCCAAATCCCCGAAACTCTCTTTCAGCATGATCATAATAACCGTGATGATAAGAATAACTATTCGTAAACAAAGTACCTGCAACTGCATCTTTTAAAATCGTTGTATCAACACACTGCACAGGAAAAGGAAGTTTAGTGATCCATGGCTTACCAATTTGTTTGTCTGCTAAATAATAATGTGTTGAACTTTTATATTGGAGCGTAACTTCTTTGCCAAAATTATTTTTATACTCATTCATGATGTAAGGCTTGTTGCCTCCCATCAGATCAATAAAGCGCATTGGCATTGCTGCAGATTTTTGTAACGGAGAAGACCAGACAATACATGCTGTTCCATTGCCTAAAAAATCAAGCACTGCAACTTGATTTGGTTGTTCAGTGGTTGGAAAACCATCAATAATTTGTTCTTCACTCCAGGCATTGCCACTTAAATTGATCCACGCTTTAAATTGATTTTTCCCGCAATAAATTATATCTGTTGCACCTGTGCCACTGATATCAGCCAGATGAATTTGTGAAGGATTAAATTGATCTGGTGTATCAAACATCGGCGCAAAATCCATACACACTTTCGCACTGAATTTTCCATAACCCATGTTACACCAATAACAAACTTCACCATTACGGATGCGAACGATATCAGTTAATCCATCACCATTTATATCACTTAAAAAAATGCTTTGCGTTTGATCTGCAAAAACAAGTGCCGGACCTTTTTCCTCATCATAAGGTTTTGGCGATAATTCAGGTGAATCATAACCGGCAATGCCTTTGTTTGCATACCATGTAAAAGCATTTTCCTCTGAAATGATCAAGTCTACTCTGCCATCACCATCGAGATCAATCAGCTTTGTATTGGCATCATTAAAATTGATGTTCGGCATTTGATCGAATGAATTAAATGGTTGCCATTCTGCATCATCACTCAATTCAAAATATCCTTGTGAATACTGCTGCAAACTCACAATAAATTTTCTTCCATCTGCTTCCAAATCCTGTAATTGCAGCGCACCGCTTTTCAATCCAATAAAAGATGGTTTTGGAATAACAGGTTCTGCAACAGAAAAATTTCCATCACCTAAATTCGATTTATAAAACCATGCATTTGCCTGTTCAGTAAGAATGCCTGAAATGCCTTCACTATATAAATCTGTCCATTGATAACCTGTTGTTAAACCAACAGGATCATTTGCTACATTTTCTTTTGTAACATTTTGAACAGTTTTATTCCAGTTTAATTGTTGATAAGAAAATTCAAACGGTGGCAGGCTTTTTTTTGAGTAAGAACCATCTTGCTTTTTTATATAACCGCTTTGTTGTAATGCAATAATAAAATCTGTTTCTGCATTTCTTTTTTGTTGTGCAGTTACAGCAGCATTTTGAAACAATTGATAATTTAAATCGAGAGAGCGAACAAGACATGGAACTGTATTAATTCCATCATTCAATTCTTTAAAATAATGAAAGAATAAAATGCGTTTGCACAAACGATAAGTGCGCATTTCAAAGCCTGGATGAAAATCAGAAAAAGGTTCAAGTCGGTATTGCCAATCTTTATCAGCAGTTGGAGTTGGTATGTTTTCATCGTGATCACCAAAGTCAAAAACAGCTTCAAACATATAACCTGCATTTAAACGAGCAGGCGGATTATATGCAGTTGCTTCATTGCGTGCATATGGATTTGTATTACCATATTTAATTCGCTTGAGATAAGTGTTTGTACAAGGCGAAAAATTATTTAAGCGATTTTGTTCATGCAATGATTTAGGAACATTCAAAAAGTCTTCCTGCACATATTCATATTCAAAACAGTTGCCGCGATCATCAAAACTTAATTCAGGCAACCATTTAAAAATTTTTGTTGCATCAGTTGGATTTACTATTTGCGCTGTTATACTTCTACCAAAAATGGTAACAATATTTTTTGATGTAGTAACACGCCAATAAAATGTTTTACTTTTTGCAGGTGTAATTCTTTCAATGCGAGTAAAGTTGCTTTCAATACGCGGCTTGTAACGTTTTACAAATTCTCCTGATGCTGCTATAAATTCATCAACTATCCAATTGCCGCCATTATCTTTTTTAAATGCAGGTACCAAATCTTCTTGGCCACTAAACAGAAAAATATCACTTTGATTTGCATCTTCATACTTTGGTAATTGCTTGTCTGTTTTGCGTTGAATGAAAGGCACATCGCAATTCCAACCTAAACCAAAAATACTATTACCACTTCCGGAATTATAATTCAATGAAAGTGCAGGCGCGAAATCACTTCTTGTTTTTGAAAACGGGAGAGGAGCAGAAAAAGAAGCTGTGCCATTTGCGGCATTCACCTGGAATTTTTCATCAATATTTTTTAATGCACCGCCGCCTTTTGGAAGTGTAATAGACGGAATTTGAATTGAATTAGTGTTTGATTTATTGCCTGGAAGTTGCGTATTTCCTACAGGTACACTAATATTATCATTTGGCTTTTCAGTATTTTGATTTGTGTATGAAGAATTCATACAGCAGTACTATTATTTTGTGACGTATTTAGATTAGCCAACCAAACTTCTGCAACCTGGCAACTGAAGTGAAAGATACAATATCTGAATAAATAGCAAATAAAAATTAAGAAAAGTAACATTAAAAAAACAATACCATTTAAAAGCAAGCAATCTGCTGCCAGGCCTTTAAATCTTATATATTTTTATTCGAAAAAAAACTTTAAAATAGAATAGCTGCCAAATAAAAAAACCTTCTGTTAAAAAGAAGGCTTTTATAAGTGAACCGGATTGGATTCGAACCAATGACCCTCAGCTTAGAAGGCTGATGCTCTATCCAGCTGAGCTACCGGTCCTTTAATTAAAGTTGCAAAAATAATTTTTAATTAGTTTGCATCCAAACCATAAATAATGGATGTTCAGATAGAAAAAAGCTGGAAAAAAATTTTGCATGCAGAATTCTCCAAATCATACTTTGAAAATATTGTGGCTTTTTTAAAAACTGAAAGGGCGCAGGGGAAAATTATCTATCCGCCGGGTTCATTAATTTTTAATGCTTTTGAGAAAACACCATTTAATAAATTAAAGGTTTTATTGCTGGGGCAAGACCCTTACCACGGAAAAGGACAGGCAATGGGTTTATCTTTTTCTGTACCTAAAAACGTAAGGCAGCCGCCATCACTGGTAAATATTTTTAAAGAGCTGCATGATGATGTTGGTGTTCCCACACCTTCAACCGGAGACTTAACACCATGGGCTGAACAAGGCGTTATGCTGCTAAATGCGGCTTTAAGTGTGCGGGCTGCTGAACCTAATTCACATTCAAAAATCGGCTGGCATCAATTTACGGATGCAGTAATTAAAAAAGTTTCCGATGAAAAAGAAGGCATTATTTTTTTATTATGGGGAGCTTTTGCGCATCAGAAACAGGAATTAATAGATCAAACCAAACATCATGTTTTGAAAGCGGCGCATCCTTCTCCATACAGCGCTGATAAAGGTTTTTTCGGATGCAGACATTTTAGTAAAACAAACGAATTTCTTGTTACACAAAAACAGGATGCTATTAATTGGGCATTATAGTTTTTGTTGATTATTTAAGTACTGATGCAATTGAAACCAGTTTAAATTTCGCCTATCCATTTTTTAAATGAAGCAGCATTTTCCTGGCTTACTATTATTTCTTCGTTTAAAGGCATTAGTATTTCAACGCTTATTTTGCTTTTATCAATGCTTTTGAATTTAGTTATATAGTTTGCATTCACAATATACTTTCTGTTGGCTCTGAAGAAGGTTTTTTCATCAAGCATTTCTTCAATATCTGACAAAGAATTTGTCTCACATAAAAATTTTCTATTGTCTTTATCAACAGCAAAAACCAGTTTATGTTCTGTAAAAAAATACGTTACATCTTCCAGTTTTAAGCTTAAAAATTCAGTTCCCTTTTTTACAATAATTCTTGATTTATTTTTTTTGGAAGCCTGCAGGTAATCAATAATTGAATAATAATTATTTATAAAATGATGCTGGAGATTTTTATATTTATGTAAGGCATTGCTGAGTTTATTGCACTCAACCGGTTTAAGTAAATAATCAATACAATTATATTCAAAAGCGTCCATCATATATTTATCATAAGCAGTTATAAATATTACGGGACATTTAATATTGTCTTCTTTTAAAATGTGAAAAGAAAGCCCGTCTGAAAGTTGTATATCCATCAATATAAGGTCAGGTGCAGTATTAGTTTTCAGCCAGCTTAAACTTTCTGCAACACTTGCTGCAGTACCTGCAATTTCAATATTGCTATCAATGCTGGCTATGCACATTTTTAAATTCTCCAAAGCGGGTACTTCATCTTCAATTAAAAATATTTTCATGGCTGTGGGTTTATAAGTGGTAACCTTACAACAAACGTTTCATTGTTTTTATGAACGATTATATTTTTTCCTGTTAAA
>Ga0206942_1129_pt1 | contig 22389 bp, 19 predicted proteins | sample Alteio_BWOrgHeat_6_FD_153253 | JGI IMG/M metagenome (GOLD analysis project Ga0206942, IMG submission 153253) | Enriched cells from forest soil in Barre Woods Harvard Forest LTER site, Petersham, Massachusetts, United States -... | ecosystem: Environmental > Terrestrial > Soil > Temperate forest > O... | reverse complement strand
ACGGCGCTATTCGCTGCAGGATGCTTTTGGGGTGTTCAGTACTATTTTGATCAAGTCCCGGGCGTGGTTAAAACAACAGTCGGTTATACAGGTGGTCATACTTTGAACCCGACATATGATAAAGTCTGCACCCATACCACTGGTCACGCAGAGGCGACTCTGATCGAATTTGATCCCGAAAGAGTTTCTTATAGGACGCTGCTATTACAGTTTTTTCGGATGCACGATCCAACACAATTAAATCGTCAGGGGCCTGACATAGGAGATAGTTATCGATCTGCTATTTTTTATTTTGATCAGGAGCAACATAAAGAAGCTATCCAGACTCGTAATGAGATTCAGCTCAAGATTAATAAGCCAATAGTCACCCAGATAATACAGGCGGGGCCGTTTTATGAGGCTGAGGCTTATCATCAGAAGTTTACAGAGAGAACGGGTATTGGTATGTGCCATATTCCCTATGCACCAGTGGCCCCAAGTATAGTGAAGTGATATAGTGAAGCTATGGCTACGAAGAAAAAAGTGACAAACAGCAAAATCAGCAATAGTAAGATTAAAAAAGCAGTCACTGAAAAAGCCCTTATATCCGTGATTGATCTAGAGAAGTTACGCAAGCTTAACGTGTGGCTTGGTGCCATATTCTTTCTACAAGCAATCGCGGTTGTGCTATTTGGTGGATCTAAATCAGCGTCAATCACAACTCATTATCTATCTATTGACCAACTTGGTAGCCAAGCGGCTGGTCATCAGGTTCTTGGGGCGGCGACTCGACATCTTTTCGACATCCGTCTTACTGTTGTCGCCGCGATCTTTTTATTAGTTTTCTCGCTTATTAGTTTTGCCTTAGCCACAGTATGTCGAAACCATTACGAAACTCAACTGCAACGCAATTCAAATAGTGCCCGTTGGTTGAGCTTTGCGTTGGCCGGGGGATTTGTACTTACTGCACTTGCAATCGAGGGGGGATTTTACGACCTGGGTAGTCTGGTCGCAATATTCGCTTTGACTGTGGTTGGCATCGGCCTACAACCTGTCGCAGAAAAGTTAAAGGCGAATGGTGTAACTAATCTCTTCATTCGCGGTATCAGTATTACTGGTCTGTGCTTAGCTGTAGTGCCCTGGTTCCTGTTCATTCTAAGTATTGTGGGCGTTTTGTTGTGGGGTGGTCATATGCCGGGCAGTGTATATGTTATGTATGCTACAACCTTTTTACTGCTTAGCTGTTGGTTGCTTGCTATACGTTTTCGTAACAGTGAGCGTGGTAGATGGACGGATGTTGTATATGCGGAAAAGATGTATATGTTTTTAGGCATTGCGATAGGAACTGTTTTGGCTTGGCAAATATTTGCAGGGGCGCTATAGAAATATTGGCATGAAAGCACTCATGTTCGATTTTGACGGTACCATTGCTGATACTTTCTTTATAGCCGTCGATGTCTTTCGTAAACTTTCAGATGGTCGGCATGAAAATAGCGATGAAGAGATAGAAGAATTACGTAGTCTTCCTGCGAGTGATGCTATTCGTCGTGTCGGAGCGAGATGGTGGCATTTGCCGTATATCCTATATTATGCTCGCAAAGAGGTCCATCGCAGGCAAGATGAGATAAAACCCATAGATGGGATACCGGCCGTGCTTAAGGAGCTACACGCTCGCGGGTATAAGCTCTACATTGTTAGTAGTAATAGCACTAAAAATGTTAATCGTTTTTTACAGAATAACAACCTCGATACTTACTTTAGCTCGACATACGGTAATATTGGTATATTCGCTAAGTCCGGAGGATTACGCAAGATTATCAAAGAACATCACTGGAAATCAGAAGACTGTTGCTATATAGGTGATGAAGCACGAGATGTAGAAGCGGCGCGCCGCATACCGATTGCCTGTGTATCGGTAGCCTGGGGTTATAACAACATGACAGGCCTAAAACGCGGTCACCCTGAGAAGATAGTAAAAAAACCGAGTGAATTGCTGGACGTTTTTCAGCCACTTCATTGATCTTCAGTATACGATAATAGTCACAAGTGACAGCGGGTATGGCAGTGAGCGACAAGAAAGCCAAGAACAAAAAGATTGTTCTTTATGACGGACTTTGCACAATGTGCAAGGGTGTTGCTGATACAATTGGTAATTCTTCGCGGGGCTCCGTATTTGCCACTACTGACATTACCAACGCTAAACTCCCAAACCATCTTACCAAGGAGGCCGTGCAGAGGGAGATTCATGTTATAGACAACGGCAAGGTATATAAAAATATTGATGCGATTTTTAAGATATTGGAAGAATATCCTAGCCTTGCACCAGTAGTGCGTGTCGGTGGAGTACCCGGTATACGACAATTCCTTCGTTTGGTCTACCGGTTTGTAGCGGCTCATAGGCATATCATGTTTGGCCCCATGGCTCGTATGTTTTGGCTCAAGGTTGTGGTTATTTGCAGCCTTTTAGTAGGCGTACTGCTTTCATTGCCACTCTGGCTTAGTGGGCGAAACTACCCATTAATACCTGTCATGCGCACATTTCCAACTATAGGGCATCCTTACGATTTGTATATTCTCATAATACTAATGGTGTCGCTGGTGGGCGTGCTCATTAGATCTCAGCCTAGAATCATAGCCCTTTGTTGTGTGACTATCTTCGGGTTGCTTGTGCTATTTGATCAGAGTCGGCTACAACCCTGGGTACTACAGTATGTTGCAATGTTGGCAGTAGTTGGCTTATTCTCTTGGGTCAGTAATAGTTATGGTATACAAAGAGCGTTAAATACTGAGAGATTAATCGTAGTTGGCACGTATTTTTATAGTGGCTTGCATAAGGTCAACGCTAACTTCATACTACATACCTTTCCGTGGATGTTAGAGCCCGTGACTCATTATTTCTCGAGCGAGACAGGGATCATCCTAGCACGTTCAATTGCAGTAGCTATACCTTTTCTGGAAATTGGCATCGCATGCGGGCTGCTCTCTAAAAAATTTCGCAAGCAAGCCATTGTTGTTGCGATCATGATGCACCTATGTATTCTTGGGTTAGTCGGGCCTTTAGGGAGTGACTGGAACAGTGTTATATGGCCCTGGAATGTTGCAATGATCCTATTTGATATCATACTTTTCTGGGGTGATAAAACAACGCAAGTATATTCCATTCTATGGAGTCGTAAGCCTAGCTACCAGACCGCCATACTAGTATTCTTTTGCATATTGCCAGCGCTTAGTTTTATAGGGAAGTGGGATTCTTATCTTTCGAGTGCGCTATATTCAGGTGATATAGCAACTGCCGGGATCGTTATACCGGATAGGGAGGTCTACAAGCTCCCTAAAGGAGCAAGACCCTATGTTCAGAAAGGAGCCACATATCTCGATAGCATCGATATTATGCAGTGGTCATTTGGCGAGCTCAACGTGCCCGCATACCCTGAGCCAAGAATATACATGGCCATCGGACGCACGGTTTGTGGCTTGATACCGGATAGTTTATTAATAGTCGTTAGTCGACCTTCGATCTCAGGGAAGAGCACGAACTCTGTATATACCTGCAGTATGCTCAGATAGATATTCACCTGTTACAATATAGAGATATGAATTACTGGAGGGAACGTTCCGTACCGTATAGACCTGGGCAGCTAAAGCCGTTCAAAGTGAGCCGTTCAAAGATTGAACTATTTATGCAGTGCCCACGTTGCTTTTGGTTGGATGTGCGTTTAAAAATTAAGCGCCCCGAAGGACCACCGTTTAATATTAACAAGACAATTGATGAGCTTTTTAAAAAGGAGTTTGATGTCTACCGGGCAAAAGGCGAAGCCCATCCTCTGATGGTCGCATATAATCTAAAGGCAAAACCATTTGTCCATGAGCAGCTAGATACATGGAGAGAGACTTTTGTTGGTGTCCAGTATGTCCACGAACCTACTAATCTTCTTGTTTTTGGAGGTATTGATGACGCATGGATTGATGACGAAAGTGGTGAGATTATAGTCGTCGACTATAAGGCAACGTCAAAAGATAAAGAGGTGAGTATTGATGCAGGCTGGCAGATTAGCTATAAGCGTCAAGTTGAAGTCTACCAATGGCTGCTCCGTAAAAATGGGCTAAAAGTCAGCAATACAGCATACTTTGTATATGCAAACGGACGCTCTGATCTAGATGGTTTTAACGATAAGGTTGAATTTCGTACGAAACTTATAGCATATGAGGGCAGCGATATTTGGATAGAGCCGACTATTCTGAAAATGAAAGCTTGTATGGATGGGCCTATGCCAGGTGTAGGTAGCAGTATTATGGGTGGTGAATGCGAATTTTGCGCATACGCCCGCGAGCGGACAAAGCTAACAATCACCGAGCTACAAAGGCGACAGAAAACGAAGTAACTACTATCTAAAGCAGAAGCGCTCGTTTGAGTTTTTCGGTAAAGCGTTTTTCTATTCCAAAAGCAATAGCGTAAGGATAAAAGGTACGTAGGTCATCATCAGTCGCCATCTGTTTTCCGTCGCGATAAAATCGGTCCTTGTAGGCCTTTTCAATGAACATTTTAAGACCTGCTGTATAGCGCCAGTTTTTTAAGCCATGATCATCGGTAAGCTTGCGCATCCAGAAGCCACTTATGCAGATTACTAAAACTAATAGATCAATACCTATCTCCAGTATTGGCTCGCTGATATTCATGGGATGTCTTGGATAGCCTACGCTGAAAACTTGATTGCCTGGCACTAACGCCAGTATGGTCAACATTAGTTGTATAACTAATGCAATCCCGATGAACGTATTTACGACTACATGTAGCGTTTTATGTAGTACACGACTGCGCACTATCTGGCCATTTGCCGCGAGGCGAGCTCTTGCGCTATTTGCCAGTTGTTTTCCCGCGTCTAAGAAAGCTATAGCGTTTGTTGGGTTGTTGATCAAGAATTGATCACTACCCTTAAAAAGAGTTTCTATGAACTGCCTCTCAAGATCGTCAAGATTAATGGAGTTTATGACTTGTAGCTCCATATTAAAACTACTTTGGTTAATAGCGATACTACCGCGCAATTCTAAGTCTTTTATCGTCGCTGCAATTTCATTAATCGCAAATGTATTATCTACTAGGAGGCCCGCCTCTGCCGGGGAAAAGACTGCCGAGGGTTTGTACTCGGGAATAACAATCTGTTTTTTCAGAAGGTGAAAGAAGGCAATACGAGCTGCCAGTGAGCGTAATATAAATGCCGCCACAACAAAGTATGGTAGAAAAAATAAGAGATCTAGAATAATAACTTGTCGTATTGACGCATCAAAACCGGAGCCATTAAGGTATGACGTTACTATCTCAGCCGCCGATGTGCCTAGTATCGTCAAAATCCATAGCGACGTTACGCATAATAGCGCACTGCGCACTCGACTAGAGAAGACTATGCCGAATTTGTTCACAATACCAGTATGTCATAGGTAGTGCCAGCTGTTATAATAGTTATGATGATTCATATCGGTTCAATAACCAGTCACAGTTTTCGGTCCAGTCGTTCAATCAGTCTGTGATGAACGTTTTCCCTAGATATACCTAATTTTTTAAGGAACGAGAATATGATCGACATCCAATTTATTCGTAATAATCCGGAACTAGTAGCTCAGAAAGCCCAGCAAAAAGGCTATCCTGTAGATATTACTCATTTACTCGAGCTCGACGAGAAGAGACGCGACGTTCTTGGTGAGGTTGAGAATTTACGCGCGCTGCGCAATGGGTTAGCGAGCGCCGCAAAAGGGCAACGACCCAGTGATGAGCAAATTGAACAAGGGAAGATACTTAAGGGCAAACTCGGTGAATTTGAGGAGCAGCTTACTAAAATAGAGGCTGAGTATGGTGAATTGCTCCGGGCGGTACCTAATATGCCTCTTGAATATGTGCCGGTTGGTGCGAGTGAAGATGAAAATGTTATTGCTAAGACAGTAGGTGAGCCCACGCATTTTGACTTCACTCCTCGCCATGATTATCAGATTGGAGAGCTACACGACCTTATAGACAAAGAGCGTGCGACGAAGATAGCTGGGTCACGTTTCGCTTATCTTAAGGGTGATTTAGTACGTCTTCAGTTTGCGATTGTGCAGTTTGTCATGCAGTCGCTTACAGATGAACGACTTATAGAAAAGTTAGTGCGCGATAACAAGCTGGGAATTAGTACAAAACCGTTTGTGCCAGTATTACCACCTGCGATGCTTCGCACAGAGCCATATCGTGCGAGTGCTCGTCTAAATGCCGAAGAGGTAACCTATAAGGTTGAACAAGACGACCTGTGGATGAATGCCAGTGCGGAGCACACTCTTTGTACTATGTACTGGGATGAGATTTTGCCTGAGAGTATGTTTCCAATACGCTATATCGGCTATGCAACCAGTTTTCGTAGGGAAGCGGGCACGTACGGGAAAGACGAAGAAGGTATATTCCGTATGCACCAGTTCGATAAGTTGGAGATGGAATCTTTCGCCGCGCCGGAGGCAGGACCGGACGAGCATAAGCTCCATATTGCTATTCAGGAATATCTCGTGCAAAGTATAGGGCTGCCGTACCAACTTCTTCAAAAGTGTACTGCTGATATTGGCAAGCCGAACGCTGCAGGCGTGGACATCAACTGTTGGTTCCCAGGGCAGGGCAGATATCGCGAGACACATACAGCTGACTATATGACAGATTATCAGGCACGTGACTTAAAGATCCGTCTACGTCGTGCAAAAACTAGCGGTATTGAGTTGGTGCATACAGCCGATGCAACAGCATTTGCCATGAGTCGTACATTAAAGGCTATTCTTGAGAATTTTCAGACCGCTGATGGTCACGTTATTGTTCCTGAAGTATTGCGACCGTTTATGGGTGGTCAAGTAGAAATCTAATAACGTAGGAGGCTTGAAACTACTATGATTCAAAAACTAGAAATCTCTGGCGTTCATATGGTCGTAGGTGACGATTTGCGTAAGTATATTATGAAGAAGGTAGGCCATCTCGATAAGTATATACCAAAGCATGCCCGGGAAAGCGTTCATGCTGAGGTGCGATTGAAAGAAACTAACACCAAGACTAGGAATGAGCGCACCTGCGAGGTAATCTTGCATCTGCCAAAAGAAGTTATCGCAGTTAGTGAGACAACAATCAACATGTATGCTGCTATAGATATAGCAGAGGAAAAGCTCAAGATGCGAGTTCACAAATATAAGGAGACTCACGGTACCCCTCAGCTTCATAGGCGAGTACTTGCGAAGCTTAAGCGACAGTCATTGTAGTTTTAGCTCAGAAATTTATTCGCGGTCTCTGGTAGATTGCGGTACAATGTGATGTAACGCATGAAATTCGAAATATGAGGGAGTGTTGATGAATATTCTGTTTAAGAAGTTGCTTGGTGATCCACAGGCACGAACAATCCGTCGTTTGCGTAAGCGCGTTAAAGAAGTGAATGCGCTGGAAGCTAAGTACAAGAAGATGAGCAATGCCACACTGCAGGCTCAAACGGATGTACTTAAAAAGCGACTGAAGAAGGAGTCACTAGATAATATTTTACCCGATGCATTTGCTGCGATGCGCGAAGCGGCTGATCGTAGCTTAAAGATGCGACACTTCGACGTTCAGCTGATTGGTGGAATGGTATTGCATGAAGGTAATATTGCCGAGATGAAAACCGGCGAAGGTAAAACGCTTGTCGCAACACTACCCGTGTACTTAAATGCTCTGACCGAAAAAGGTGCTCATGTTGTAACCGTAAACGAATATCTTGCCCAGCGTGACGGTGGCTGGATGGGTCAAGTATATAGTTTCCTTGGTATGAGTACCGGGGTTATCATCGCTGATCACTCCTTTATTTATGATCCTGAATATATTAACGAAGAGCATGAAGATGAACGGTTTAGGCATCTACGTCCGGCTACTCGCCAAGAGGCCTATAGTGCAGACATTACTTATGGCACCAACAATGAATTCGGTTTTGACTATCTACGCGACAATATGGTTCGTGAAGAAGAACAACTTCGTCAACGTGAGCTCCATTTTGCCATTGTCGATGAGGCTGACTCTATTCTTATAGACGAAGCCCGTACGCCACTAATTATTTCTGCTCCTTCGGTAACAAGCGGCAACGCATATGCGCAATTCGCTAAAGTGGCCCGACAACTAGAAAATGAAAAAGATTACGAGGTTGATGAGAAGCGTAAGACAGTGATCTTAACCGATAAGGGTGTTGAAAAGGTGGAGAAGATCCTCGGACTTTCTAGTTTATATGCAACTGAAAATATCCGTACTATCTATCACCTAGAACAGGCATTGCGCGCTCAAGCATTATTTAAACGCGATAAAGATTATGTTGCTACTAACGATGGTGAAATCGTAATCGTGGACGAGTTTACTGGCCGTTTGTTAAAAGGTAGGCGTTACAATGAAGGCCTTCATCAAGCTATAGAGGCTAAGGAGGGAGTAGAGGTCCAGCAGGAGAGCATGACCTTGGCAACCATCTCTTTTCAAAACTATTTCCGTTTGTACGAGAAGCTTTCAGGTATGACAGGTACCGCTTTGACGGAGAGTGAAGAGTTTCACCAGATCTATAAACTTGATGTCGTTGAGATTCCCTCAAATCGTAAACTTGCTCGCGTTGATCGACCTGATCGTATTTATAAGAACGAGGCGGGTAAGTTTAAGGCCATCGTTAATGAAGTCAAGATGCTTCACACCAAGGGCCAGCCGGTGCTTCTCGGTACTGTATCTATCGAGAAGAATGAGCGCTTGGGGTCGATGCTCGCGAAAGCTGGCATACCCCATGAAGTACTAAACGCGAAGAATAACGAGAAAGAAGCTAATATCATTGCTCGTGCTGGGCAAAAAGGTGCAGTCACACTAGCTACGAATATTGCCGGTCGTGGTACGGACATCGTTCTTGATGACGATGTTAAAGAATTAGGTGGATTGTTTGTCCTCGGTTCAGAACGCCACGAGTCACGGCGTATTGACAATCAGCTCCGTGGTCGTTCGGGTCGCCAGGGAGATCCTGGTGTAACGCAATTCTTTGTGAGTACTGAAGATGACCTTATGCGTATATTCGGCGGTGAGCGAATTGCCGGCATGATGGAGCGCCTTAAGGTTGATAATGAGACACCGATTGAAAACCGTCTTATTAGTAAATCTCTGGAGGGTGCGCAGAAGAAGGTTGAAGGTTTTCATTTCGATCAGCGTAAGAACGTCGTGCAGTATGACGATGTCATGAACCGGCATCGTAAAGCTGTCTATGCCATGCGTAAGGAGATTTTACGTAGTAATGATATATCTAAACGAATCAAGATTTTTATGGATGAGCAAGCAACAAACCTTGCTGCTTCACCTGATTTACTGACCGATAAATTTGAAAGTCTCGTTCGAGATAGTTTCCCCTTTGACGAGCCTACTCTCGATCGTTTATTTGATGCGCCTTCGGATAAGTTCGCCGACACACTTAAAAAGAGCACCCATGAACTCTACGAAGGCAGAGAAGTAGCATTTACACCAGAGATATTGCGTAAGGTGGAGCGTGATATCTATCTACAAGTTTTGGACAACTTGTGGATGCAGCATCTTGAAAATATGGACCATCTTCGTGAAGGCATCCACTGGATGAGCGTTGGACAACGTGACCCATTAGTAGAATATCGACGACAGGCACAGCGTTTATTTGATGATATGCAAATTACACTACGACATGATGTACTCCAGTTTGTCTTCAACGCCCGACCGGTTAGTAATTCGGTTCTTGGGGAAGTAGCTGAGACTGAGTTGACCCGGGCAGCACGTGGCTCGATAAGCAATGCAAATAAAATATTAGACGTTGATGATGAATTTGAAGAGACTGATTTTGCTGCCGCTAAAAATACTGCAGCGAATGCCAGTCCCATAGGCGCAAAGAAAACTACCGCCACCCCACGCAAGAAGGCACGTAAAGCAGAGCGTCAACGCAAAGCCAAAGGCCGTAAGCGTAAATAGGGGTCATCTCGCAGATATGAAACACACAGTTACAGAACTCAAACTAAAAAATGGTGCCCGAGGCCTACTCATCCATGTGCCTGACGCCTCTGTTACGAGCTTCGAATTTAATTTTCGTGCCGGGGAGTATTTAGTATCCTCAGATAAGTGGGAAACGCCGCACCTTATGGAACACATGCTTCTCGGTGCTAATGAACGTTATCCGAAAAGCCGTATCTTTCAAGCGGAGATAGAGAAGAATGGAGCTTATAGTAACGCTAGTACGAGTGCCTATGATATTAGCTATGAGGCCGAGTGCGCCGACTTTGAGTGGGAGCGTATCCTAGATCTCATGCTCCTCGCCATTACGAAGCCGCTATTTCTTGCTGACGAATTTGAGGCAGAGCTCGGTAATGTTCGTGAAGAGCTGGCCGCCCGTCATAATAACCACTTCCGACATCTCAGTTTGGCGCTACGTGAACGGTACGGCTTTACTGCTAAAACAGATGAAGAGCGATTGAAGCTAATGGATAACGTAACGGTTAGCGATGTACGTGAGCATTATGAGCGTACGCATACCTCCCGCAATCTTCGGTTTATAATTGCAGGCAATCTGACGCCAAAACGACAGGAATTTATCGATTCTATTCTATCTAGTATAGAATTGCCTCTCGGTACTGAACGCATACCACTTCCTATTGAAAAGCCGAAGCCTCAAGAGACCATGGTATACATACATGACAAGAGCGTTAAGAATCTCTACTTTTTTATTGATACCTTCATGCTACGACGCATGACTGATTCTGAGACAGATGCACTGAATCTTGTGAACACTATGCTTACCGAGACACTTTACTCGAAGATTCTTGGGACTGCTCGTGAGCGAGGGCTCGTTTATGGTATGAGCAGTGGATATGGTCAGACGAGAGGTAGTGGCAACTGGTGGTTCGGCACACAAGTGTCACAGAAGAATTCCGCCGCCTTATTCGAAATTATTATTGATGAGTTAAATAATGTTTTTCGTGGAGAGATTGCAGCCGAGGATATTGAAGCAGCTAAGGCTTATGCATTAGGTCGTTTTCAGAGAAGTGCACAGACTGTCGGCGGTGTTGCCGGAGGCTATAGCAGCCGCTATTTCTTTGATGAGGCAATAGATGACTATTATCAGGTACCTCGTCGCATTAAAGCAGTAACAAAGGCTCAGATCGTGGAAATAGCACGAGCAATGTTTGTAGATAATATATGGGGCCTAGGAATACTAAGCAACTGCGAGAAGCCATTTGCAAGCGAACTGTACAAACAAATAACAGGTTTATGGCAGCTGGAAGAGGCTAGATCTATTAAGTAACATAGCCTAGGCTTTCTAATGAGTACGGCGGCGTCTCGGTACGCGTAGTGGACCATGCTCTCTGACAGACTTGTCAAACTGCCCCGGGTTAAATCCAGGCTTTTGGGTTAAGACTGGAGTTACAAATGGTGAGGGGGGAACTGCATACGGCGTTTTATCTACATAAGTGAATGAAGTGGGGTCATAGCCTCCAACATCCAGATCGGGGTCGTCTGGATCACCTGAATAAGCCAAAGGCAATCCTATAGCATTGCCAGCGCGTACGATCAAGGCTTGTATATTAGCCGCCTGAATGGCCGCATGGTCACCATCTGTCTGGTTGTTATTAATCCTACGTTCGTGCCTTCCTTGCCTCCATTGCCGGAATGAGAATCCCCCTATAACACTAGTAATTAGGGACCCTGCAAAAGTGGCGCCTACAACTTCGGCGTAGTGTTTAGGATTATGGTGGTCGCCAAATTTCATTGCTGCAGCTGTGCTAAGAGCAATAAAGCCGATATTTATTGCTGTATGTCGAAGTCGATGTGTTTCATGCCCACCACCATGCTGCTCATTATCGTGGTTAGCGGGATGTGGTACGTGCGGTACTTGTGCTATCGCAACATAAGGAGCAAATGGATCCTGATTTGGGGCCGGGTAGGGGTCATTTGGATCAGCTGGAGCAGGAAACCAATAGTTTGGGTTAGGCGCAGTTGGTGCAGGACCGGGAGCTTGTGCGGGTAATCCTCCATATAACCTATTGGCCGGGATCGTCTGATTGCCGGGCTGAGGTGGAATATTTGGAGAGAACCCTGGTACGCTCATATATACTATTATAACACCATGAGCCATCTGAGTCAATCTACACACTCTCAGAATTGCTTGGATTATTGCTTAATAAGCTGCCCGTTCTTATAACCAAGTTTACAGGGTATAATATCCATGAATGATGCATGAATTACTTGGACAAACCAAAGCATTACAAATCGCTATATCAGCCGCAATGCAGCGCATCGGTATAGAGTCATTATTAACACAAAAGCAAACCTTAGATGAAGCCATGACGGCATCTGATTTCTGGCAGGATACTCAAAAAGCTCAAGATATAGTTAAACAACAGGCGAAACTTGAACGACGCACTCAACCATGGCTTGTACTGAGCCGTGATGTTGATGACCTCGTAACTCTTATAGAGTTAGACGATAAAACAATGGAACCTGATCTCGTTGAACAATATACGCAGTTGCAAGAATTGTTCGACAAACTAAAGGATGTTTTAAAGTATGCTGGTCCTTATGACGACCGTGACGCTATCGTAAGTATTTATGCTGGAGCGGGAGGTACGGATGCGCAAGATTGGGCTCAAATGTTGATGCGTATGTATGTACGATGGGCAGAGACAAATGGATATAGCATCAAAACTTTAGAAGAATCATTAGGTGATGAAGCGGGTATCAAGAGCGTTACCATGGAAATCAGTGGTCAATTTGCGTACGCCAAGTTACGTGGTGAACATGGTGTACACCGCTTAGTTCGTTTAAGCCCGTTTAACTCTGCTGCATCTAGAGAGACAAGTTTTGCAAAGATTGATGTACTGCCAAAGATCGAACAATCTGATGACATCACACTTGATGAAAAGGATCTTCGTATAGACGTATATCGTAGTGGAGGCCATGGTGGTCAGAGTGTTAACACTACAGATAGTGCAGTGCGGGTAACCCATTTACCTACTGGCATAGCTGTGGCTATCCAAAATGAACGTAGTCAGATCCAGAATAAGGAGACAGCCCTCACTATACTGCGTTCAAGGCTAATCCAACTGCAACTTGAGCAGCATAAAGATAAGGTTAGTGAGCTTAAGGGGCCGAGTAGTGCAAATGAGTTTGGCAGTCAGATAAGAAATTATGTGCTCCATCCTTACAAACAGGTAAAAGATTTACGGACTGGCTACGAGACAAGTGATCCTGAGAAGGTGCTCGACGGTGGTCTGAATCCCTTTATCGATGCTTATCTAAATCACACTCTAGGTGACACGGAGTCGAAGCCTTCCTAAAGCGTTAGACCAAATAATAGGCAAAATTTGTCAGGATGGCTAAACAGACAGCAATCATGGTTATAACTTGCTATAATAACCATAATGATTTTGTTGGACAGGGTAACAAAGACATACGGAAAGGTCGCGACGCCGTCGCTTGACCGAATTAGCCTGCATGTTGAACCAAAGGAGTTTGTTATCGTGGTGGGGCAGAGTGGAGCCGGGAAGACAACCCTACTACGACTCCTTACGCGTGAAGAAAAGCCTACGAGTGGTAAGATTATCGTTGGTGGTATTGACTACGATAAGTTGAGAGATCGCGAAATCCCATTGCTGCGTCGAAAGATTGGTGTAGTCTTTCAGGACTTCAAGCTTTTACCAAATCGAACAGTGTTCGAGAATGTAGCTTTTGCCCTGGAAATCGTTGGAGCCTCAAGTCACGAGATTCACGCTACTGTGCCGAAGGTCTTAGACATTGTGAATCTGAGAGGGAAAGAGAAGCGTATGCCAGCTGAATTATCTGGAGGTGAACGCCAACGTGTAGCCATCGCACGAGCTATCGTTCGTCAGCCGAAAATTCTTATTGCCGATGAGCCGACAGGTAATCTTGACCCTAAACATGCTTGGGATGTTATTAAGGTATTAGAAAAGATTAATCATTACGGCACTACTGTTCTTTTAACAACTCATAACCAGGAGATTGTAAATAAATTGAAGCGCAGAGTAGTTACTATCCAGCATGGTCAGATAGTAAGCGATAGAGCTGGAGCTGAATACAGTATATGAACAGAAAGTTTATAACATTTTCTCGTATTCTTCGTACTGGTACACTGAACTTTTTTCGCAACGCTTGGTTGAGTATCGCCGCCGTAGCAGTCATGATTATTACCTTGACTATAGTACTGTTCTCTGTGATTACGAATGCGGCTTTTTCCAATACCGTAGCTAACATCACTGCAAAGATAGACATATCTGTCTTTTTAAATGATTCGGCACCACAAGATCGGGTTAATCAACTTATTGCCAATTTACATACCCTACCCAATGTGCAGCAGGTGACTTACCTGTCAAAAGATCAAGCTCTTGATCAATATAAGCAGCAAAATGCAGGTAATACGCAACTGCTGGATGCTATTAATCAAACAGATAATCCAATCCCTGCAACGATTATCGTTAAGCCTATTGATTTAAATAAGATTCAAGATATTGAAAATTCAATTAATCAACAGAAGTATAAGCCGCTCATTGGCCAAGTTTCATACAATGGTGATCGTAAGGTCGCTATTGATAAGATTGCTCACGCCACTGATATAGTGAAGCGTGCAGGCATTGTCGCGGTTATTGTCTTTGCCATTATATCGGTGCTCATTATCTTTAATACAATTCAGATGGCAATCTTTAATCGTCGCGATGAGTTAACAATTATGCGCCTTCTCGGTGCAAGCACTTGGTATATTCGTGGTCCTTTTGTAGTAGAAGCTATTTTATACGGTATTATTGCCGCTCTCGTATCGGTTTTACTTATACATACACTCTTTGTAGCGAGCAGTTCAGCCTTGCAGGCTACTAGCCTTGGTCTACTTGATATTAATTATGCTTCTACTTACTTCCATTCCCGTTTTTGGGAGCTTTTGACCCTGCAATTGACGCTTGGTATACTTATTGGTGCCGTATCTTCTGTCGTTGCTACTCGGCGATATCTTAAATTTAAAACCTCGAAATAAACTTGTTTCTATCTCTTAGCTACCGCCATCATCGAGAGGGTAATTTTACTACAGGGGGAAATGTGGTATGATTAAAGCACAAGCGGATTTACGCCATATGAAACAAAAATATATTGCAAAAAAAGTAACAGGCGCTGCTCACCGTAGCGGTAGCCTTATCATGTTTGTAACTTCTGCCGGCGTACTTCTTTTTGCAAGTATGTTTGCACGAGGCACCGTAGGTGTATTCGCCGCAAGCTGTACTACTACCTCTGATTGCGCCCAGCAGATATCCAATCTGAATGCTCAAAACGCCCAAGCTCAGAGTACACTCAGCGGGCTACAAGCTCAGGCAAGTAGTTATCAGGATGCCATCAATAGACTACAAGCTCAGATCAATGGTTATCAGCAGCAGATTAACACTAATCAACAAGAGCAGAATGACCTTCAAGCGCAAATTGCGGCAAATCAAGTAAGGCTAGCAGACGAAAAAGCTACTCTTGCAAGTGTCATAAAAGCTATGTATGTTGATGGTCAGCCTACCACACTTGAAATGCTTGCAAGTAGTGGCGATTTAAGTAGTTTCTTGGATAAGGAACAATATCGTACTGATGTACAACAAAAGATTCAACAGACGTTAACAGCCATTAACGCAACTCAGAAGACTCTAGGCAATCAGGAAGCTGCAGTAGCCCAGCTTCTGCAATCTCTCCAGGCACAACAGGCGCAGCTGGCCAGTGCTCAAAATCAGCAGACATCGCTACTTAGCTATAACCAGTCACAGCAGGATAGTTATAACCAACAAATACAATCGAATAAGAGCGCGCTATCGCAGCTATATGCGCAGCAGGCAGCTATTATCGCAGCTTCGTTCGGAGGTGGAGGTGGAATACATTATGGTGGCACAGGCAACTACCCCTATGCAGACGCTGTCTGTCTGAATTCTAGCGGTGACTGTGGCGCAGGCTCAGAGTCCCCGTACAATTGGGGCTATCCACCGAATCAGCCATACGATCTTGCAGGCTGGCAGTATCGTAACTGTACAAGTTATGCGTTTTGGCGCCTTGCCCAAGTGACGGGCATTACATTAACTGCCGCTTCTTTCCCATCGGTCTATAACCATGGTGGAGAAATTAAATATTCACCTAGTGATTTTAGAAATATGGGTTATACAGTAGACAGTAATCCGGTCGGCAGTGCAGTTTTGGCTGTCGCTACGAATGGTACCTTTGGCCACATTATGTATGTTGAAGGCGTCGTTAATGGACAAGCCGTGGTCAGCCAATATAATGCCCAGGAAAATGGTCTCTATTCTACGGCTACAATAACCAATACTTCTGGTATAGTTTTCGTACACATCCGTTAGGTTTGGTCCTAGGGATTTTATTTATTCTTTCTTTGAACTAAGCCTTTATTGCTGCCATGTTTGAATACAAATCTTGTATAATGACAGCATAAGCAAAAAGTGAGGGTAGTAGTGCAAGAAGATCGCAAGGTCCGTGTGGACCGTTTGAAGATTAAGACAGCCTTGTTAAAACGTGGCGGTTTTATAGCGGGCGCGGTTATCGTTATTGTAGGCGTATTTTGCCTTGGCGTTAGTGTTGGCGATGGTCGAATATCGTTATCTCAATTTAAAAGTGAGAACAATGGGCTTCCTGCAAAGCTAGATTATGCTAGTGTTACACAGGTATACAATGAACTCCTCAATAATTATGATGGTACGTTGAGTGAGACGAAATTACTCGATGGCATGAAGCAAGGACTCGTACAGGCTGCCGGTGATCCTTATACTGAGTATTTCAACACTTCAGACACGCAGAATTTTAATAACCAACTCGATGGCACGTTTAGTGGCATCGGAGCAGAACTTGGTCAGGACTCGAAGGGTGACCTGGAGATAATTTCTCCAATTAGCGGCACACCAGCGAGTAAGGCAGGCCTTAAGCCCCAAGATATAATCACCAGTATCAACGGCGCATCAACATCAGGCATGTCGGTCGATACTGCGGTTGATAAGATTCGCGGGCAACAAGGAACAAAGGTTACGCTAGGCATCCTTCGGGATAATACTCAGAATTTGACACTCACAATTACACGAGACAATATTACTGTCCCAAGCGTTACATCTAAGATTATAGATGGCGATATAGGGTACATACAGATTAGCGAGTTTAGTAATGATACTTCTGGCCTTGCTCAACAAGCGGCTCAGAACTTCAAAGACAAGAACGTCAAGGGTGTCATATTGGACTTACGTGGTGACCCAGGTGGCTTGCTTACTGCAGCGGTCAATGTTTCTAGTCTGTGGTTGCCTCAAGGACAGACAATTCTTCAAGAGAAGCGTGGTAGTACTGTAATTTCTACTGAAACTGCGACCGGCGATGACATACTACACGGTGTACCTACTGCCGTGCTGATTGATCAAGGTAGCGCAAGTGCAAGCGAGATTACTGCAGGCGCATTGCATGATAATGGGGATGCAACCTTGTTTGGAGTAAAAAGCTATGGAAAGGGCAGTGTCCAACAGGTAATATCACTACCAAACAATACTGAGATGAAAGTTACGGTCGCTCGTTGGTATCGTCCAGACGGTCAAAATATCGACAAAAAGGGCATTACGCCTGAGCATATTGTGGCCATCAGTAGTAGCGATATCCAAGCTGGTAATGACACGCAAGAGGCAGCAGCGTTGCAGTTTTTAGAGCAAAAGTAAGAGGTCACACTTGTGATGTTAAGAATACAGCTTGCCACAAGCATTAACATACGGTAGCATCAAGTAAAGCAGTGTAAAGAGGAGAGTTGAGGCGTGCCGAAGGCGACGAAATATATTTTTGTTACAGGTGGAGTACTTTCTGGGCTTGGAAAGGGAATCACCGCCGCCTCGATAGCTAATCTTTTAAAGGCGCGTGGCCTACATGTGAATCTCCAGAAGTGTGACCCATATCTCAACGTTGACGCCGGAACACTAAATCCTCGTGAGCACGGCGAGTGTTTCGTAACTAAAGATGGTGCTGAGACAGATCTCGATCTTGGCCACTATGAGCGTTTTATAGACGAGGAGTTAACAAGTAGTAGCTCGTTGATGAGTGGGCGTGTATTTTTAAGGGTTATTGAAGATGAGCGTGCCGGAAAGTATGCTGGAGAAGACGTCCAGATAGTACCGCACCTGACTGCAGCTATTCAGGAGTTCATCGTAGATGCGGGCACCGGCTTTGATGTTCATATAGTAGAGATCGGCGGTACTGTTGGAGATATTGAATCTCTGAGTTTCCTAGAGGCTATTCGTGAACTTGGTATTCGTGTTGGCCGCGAAAATTGCCTCTACGTTCATGTCGTGTATTTGCCATACCTTGCAGCAAGTCAAGAGACAAAGACCAAGCCGGCACAGAACTCGGTTCGTGAATTGCGCGGCTTAGGCATTAGTCCAAATGTTTTAGTGTGTCGTAGTGAGAAGCCAGCCAACCCTAAGGTAAAGGGTAAACTCAGTTTATTCACTGGTGTGAATGAGGATGCAATTGTTCTTTTGCCGAATGCTCCGAGTATCTACGAGGTGCCACTAACCCTAGAGGATACAGGTATCGCTGAAGTTATATGTAAGGAACTCCACTTACCATCGATAAAGGCAGATCTTAAACCTTGGCGTGATATGGTCAAGCGTTCTACTAAGGACTTTGATCGTACACTTAATGTAGGCGTCGTAGCCAAATATATGGATAATTTTGATGCATATATCTGCGTCTTTGAAGCATTGCGTGCGGCTGCTTGGTGGAATGACGTCAACCTTGTCTTGCAGTGGATACCTGCCGAAAAATTTGATGGCGAAAACGACAGAATTGATGCTGCTCTGAAGGGCCTAGATGGTATAGTCGTCCCCGGCGGTTTTGGCGAAAGGGGTCTTGAGGGCAAGATTAAGGCTGCTCAGTATGCGTTGAAACACAAGGTGCCTTATTTGGGGTTGTGCCTTGGGCTCCAGATGGCAGTCATTGCAGCCGCTCGAAATGCGGGGATTACTGACGCTTCAACATTTGAACTTAACCCAAGTTCAAAGAATCTCGTCATTAATACGATGCTTGATCAGCACGACAAATTATTAACTGGTGGGACTATGCGTTTAGGCAATTATCCATGCAACCTCGAGAAGGGGAGTAAGGCCGCTCATGCATATGGAACGAGCGCTATCGTAGAGCGCCATCGCCATCGTGGTGAGTGTAACAACGATTATCGTAATCAATATGAAGCTTGGGGCATTCGTGCTGTAGGTACTAGTCCCGATGGTCAGTTAGTTGAAGTGATTGAGGCGATTAACCATCCTTTTTTTATGGCTAGTCAATTCCACCCTGAATTTAAATCACGGCCCAATCGCCCACACCCAATGTTTAAGAGTTTTGTTTCGAGTTTATTGCAAAAATAATTATAATGCGGTAGTTTTAAGCATATGGAATCAAGCGCAAATACCGATACGACCGCAACGCAACCACAACATGCTAAGCGCATCCTTTTCGTAGAGGACGACGACGCGCTTGCTGGCGTGTATCTTGTCAGATTACAGGCCGAAGGCTTTGACGTTAAGCGAGTATCTAATGGTGAAGAAGCCTTAGCTGCGGCTACAAGTTTTAGCCCCGACCTCGTTCTTCTAGATGTCATGATGCCAAAGGTAAGCGGTTTTGATGTCCTAGATATCCTACGCAATACTCCAGAAACGGCAAATATGAAGATCATAATGTTGACAGCACTCAGCCAGGATAGCGATCGTAAACGTGCTGAAAGTATGGGCGTCGACGAATATCTCGTAAAGTCTCAAGTAGTTATCACGGATGTTATTGATCGTATTAAGCACCATCTCGGTTTAGAGTAACTCATTGCTTATAGAGGGTATATACACGATCTGCTATTAGGCTAGGCGCTATACATAAAATAACCACGACTGGATCGTGGTTATTTTATGTATAGATTGGCAACGTTACTTAACGATAACTTCAGTACGGCGAACGGTTTTGCCGGTGAAGCGACGTACCTTACGAGTCTTAAACTCTACAACGCCATCTACATCAGCATGAATAGTGAAGTTGCGAGAAAGCTTTGTACCTTTGCCGGCACGTTTTGTCTGGCCAACCTGACGAACGATAACTTGGCCTTTAGTGATGGTCTGACCACCAAAAACCTTAACGCCTAGGCGTTGGCCTGGACTGTCTTTAACATTTTTGGCTGTACCGCCAGCTTTAACGTGTGACATCTATTGTTTCCTTGTTATTACGAGTAATTCACGAGCGACTATTTGATCAGGTCGGAAATACACCAACTCTGTATCACTCGCATACTCAAAACTTATTCGATTGTACCCCATTTTCTCGAGATGGTCAAGCAGCGGTAAGTGGTGTACATATCCATTAGGCGCCCGCCAGGCAGGTACTGCAAGCGCGAGTCGTGAACCTTTTGGTAAATGTGCCCCTATGTTGCGTAAGAATTTTTCAACTATAACGTTGCATGTACTAATTATTTTTTGTAATTTTTCTGGATTTGGCCAAGAACTAAGAGGACGCCCGAGATAGGTCTCGCTAGCAACAACTGAGAACGGAAAGCCCCAGCTCATGATTGTTGCATCACCAATTTCAAGATTGGGCGAGTTGATTTTTGATCGTTCAGCCAACCAGGAGAGATTTTGTTTTGTGTAGTCAATCATACGCTCTTCGAGATCACTTCCATATATCCCATAACCCATCAGGGCTGCCTCTTGTAGCAAAACGCCGGTGCCACAGAACGGGTCGAGTACGATATTGGCAGAAATGGGTAATAACGGTCCGGTTGCTAGGTTGACGATTGTCTGAGCTAGTTTAGGCGGCAGCATACCAACAAAGGCATCACGCTTTGGCCTATTTTGGTCACGATGGGCATAGGCGGTGATATCTTGCACTGCAACCGTACGGGCAACAATCGTTTCCTTGTTATTCGCTAGAACGAGCAACTCAATTCCGCGTTGTCCCGTGAGATGGTTATGTAGCACTTGAGCACTAGACAATGCCATATCTTGATTCGGAACCAATCGAACTGAATAATGGTGTGAGCGTAGCGCTTTTTTTATCTCCAGCCCTGCCGCGAGCAGCTGTCGTGTATTAGTGCGTAGCCCATATACACTCACACCAAGTTGGATTTTTCCTTCATCAACATCCTCAGCTAGTGCAACAGCATATTTGATAAGTTCATTTTGTACGCTCCGCCAATCTGTAGTATGTATAGTTCCAACGAGAGCCGCTAATTTAACCGTACCACCAAGCCTTTCGAATACTACATCGTCGACATTGATATCACTGAGCATCGCGTACATTTCCAGGGGTGTAAAGTGCTCAGCGCCATAGAGACTTTCTAGCTCTGCACGTCCAATCGCGGGCGTTCTACCCATAATATAGAGACTTTTATATATCATTTTCTAAACCCTAGTATAATTGTCTTATATGCCGAAAAGCAAAAACTCTTTTATCGGGCGAAACTGGAAGGTGATCGTCAATGCAATAACTCTTATTGCATTAGGTATCCTTATCTATGCAATTCGCCATCAGATAATAGCAACAGTAGATAATTTATCCAGGGTTGATGTATGGTTCCTCGTACTTATGGTACCTCTGCAGGTAGCAAATTATCATGCTCAGACTCGCGTATATCAATGCCTCTTTGCTTTAGTGGGGAATCGGCTACATTATATGTCGGTACTCAGAGTCACCCTAGAACTTAATTTTGTTAATCATGTTTTTCCTAGCGGTGGTGTGTCGGGCATTTCTTATTTTGGGCTTCGCATGAAGAGTGCTGAAATTACTGGAGGCAAGGCGACCGTCATACAATTTTTGAAACTCTTATTACTTTTCATGTCATTTGAACTACTTCTCATAGCTGGGCTTATCTTTATGGCTATCGGCGGCCGCGCAAATAATTTAGTAGTACTAGCATCTGGATCTCTATCAACTCTTTTAATAATAGGGACATTTGCATTTGTCTTGATCCTCGGTTCAGAAAAACGGATTCATGTTGCGTTTACTGCTGTTACGATTTTCCTTAATAGAGTACTGCATTTTTTCTTCCGTCACAGCCCTGAGACAATCGAAATGGCGCGTATTGAACGGGCAGCTCTTGAGCTACATAAGAATTACAAACTTGTCGAACAGAACTATAGAGATTTGACGGTCCCATTTTTCTGGTCTTTCGTTGCTAATCTTACTGAAGTAATGACTATTTATGTAGTCTATATGGCCTTTGGTAAATGGGTGAATCTTGGCGCGGTTATTTTGGCATATGCAGTTGCTAATTTTGCTGGTGCAGTCTCAGTGCTCCCAGGTGGAATAGGTATATATGAAGCACTAATGACTGGCGTACTCGCTGCCGCTGGGATACCGGCGGCACTTAG
>Ga0206942_1127_pt1 | contig 22592 bp, 15 predicted proteins | sample Alteio_BWOrgHeat_6_FD_153253 | JGI IMG/M metagenome (GOLD analysis project Ga0206942, IMG submission 153253) | Enriched cells from forest soil in Barre Woods Harvard Forest LTER site, Petersham, Massachusetts, United States -... | ecosystem: Environmental > Terrestrial > Soil > Temperate forest > O... | reverse complement strand
ACGATATTAAACGTGTTATTGCCTATTCGACACTCTCACAACTCGGCTATATGACAGTGGCGCTGGGTGCTTCGGCATACGATGCCGCCATTTTTCATCTTGTGACGCACGCCTTTTTTAAAGCGTTACTCTTTCTTGCAGCAGGCTCTGTCATCATTGCGCTGCATCACGAACAGGATATGCGAAAAATGGGTGGACTCGCGCGCTATTTACCGATTACGTATTTGACGTTTGCCGTGGGTGCTTTAGCCCTTGCGGCTATTCCACCGTTTTCGGGTTTCTTTTCAAAAGATGCCATTATTGAAGCGGTCCATTTTTCCACTATCCCTGGCGCGCGTTATGCATGGTATTGTGTAATGGCAGGTGCGTTTATCACGCCTTTATATATTTTCCGTGCTTTTTTTCTGACATTTCATGGCGAGTCCCGCATGGATGAAGAAACACGAAAACACGTGAAGGAATCGCCCTGGGTTATTTTGATACCATTGCTTGCATTGGCTGTTCCAAGTGTTCTTGCGGGTGGAATGCTCATTGGTCCGATGTTATTTGCAAATCCCCATTTACTCGGGGACAGTATTTTTGTGTTGCCGGAACATAATGTCCTCGCACAGCTGGCGCAGGATTTTCATGGCGCAGATCATATGGCGCTTCATGCAGGCAAATCACCGACCTTGTGGCTTGCGCTTGCCGGTATTGTGACTGCGTGGTTATTTAATTCAAAATTTCCTGCGTGGGCTGAATATTTGAAAAAGCGTTTTGCGTTTTTATATGAAATTATCGTCAAAAAATATGGCTTTGATGATTTTAATCAAATTGTCTTCGTGCATGGCACGCGCAAATTAGGTGATTTTTTCTATAAAACATGTGATCTGGCTTTTATTGATGGCGTGTTCGTCAATGGTTCCGGAAAATTGATTCGTTGGCTGGCACGTGTTTCGTGTCGCTTGCAAACGGGATACATGTATCACTATGCGTTAACGATGGTGATTGGTTTGTTGGTGTTTCTGATTTGGCTCTTGCCGGGACTTTAGATTATGGTGTTGCAATCTTCATTATTAAGTATGTTGATCTGGTTGCCTGTTTTGGGTGCCATGACAGTCCTCTTTACCGGGGGTGAAAAAAACGCGAATGTCGCGCGGGTGATTGCGGCCAGTGTGAGTATCGTCAGTTTGTTACTTTGTATTCCACTGTATCTGGGATTTGATTCCAGCACGTATGCGATGCAGTTTAAGGAAGACCATTTATGGATTCGTGCCTACGCAATTCATTATGCGCTTGGTGTCGATGGTATTTCGCTTGCCATGATTATCCTGACAAATTTTACGGGCTTACTCGTTATTCTGGCAGGCTGTCATGCCATTAAAGTACGTGTTTCACAGTACATGGCGACTTTTCTGGTGATGCAAGGCATGACGATTGGCGTTTTTGCGGCGACTGATGCGATTTTATTTTATGTATTCTGGGAAGGCATGCTGATTCCCATGTATCTCAGCATAGGCATGTGGGGCAGTGCAAATCGCTCCTATGCTTCGATTAAATTTTTCCTGTATACCTTTTTGGGATCCATTCTGATGCTGGTGGCATTGTTGTATTTGTATAACCAGACAGGCGTGTTTGATATTCAAAAATTTTATGGCCTGTCGCTCAGTCTTCGGGTTCAGGAGTTTCTGTTTTTTGCTTTTTTCCTCGCGTTCGCGGTGAAAGTTCCGATGTGGCCCGTTCATACGTGGCTTCCGGATGCACACACCGAAGCACCGTCTGGTGGTTCAGTGGTGCTCGCTGCATTAATGTTGAAGTTGGGGATTTACGGATTTTTACGTTTCAGTATGCCGATTGCGCCGCTGGCTTGCGAGGAACTGGCCTGGTTTATGATTGTCCTGTCGTTGATTGCGATTGTCTACATCGGTCTGATTGCGATTGTACAAACGGACATGAAAAAACTGATCGCCTATTCTTCGATTGCACACATGGGATTTGCAACGCTCGGCTGCTTCATGGTGTATGACATTATTCGGCATACCACAACATATCAGGATGCCTACATGAGTCTGGAAGGGGCTGTCGTGCAAATGGTTGCTCACGCATTTGGTTCTGGCGCCATGTTTCTGGGTGTGGGTATGCTGGCGGATCGTTATTATAATCATAGCCGATTGATTCGGGATTATGGTGGCATTGCCAATAAAATGCCTGTTTTTGCGGCTTTTTTTATGTTGTTTGCCATGTCCAATGTGGGTTTGCCGGGTACTGCCGGTTTCGTGGGTGAGTTTATGGTAATCATGAGTGCATTCCAGTCGCATTTCTGGGTTGGAGTCGTTGCAGCCTCAACGCTTATTCTGGCAGCGTCCTACACTTTGTGGATGTACAAGCGCATCTTTTTTGGACCTGTCGCGAATGATCATGTTGCCGCGATGCAGGATATTACCTGGATTGAAATAACGAATTATGTTTTGCTGGCGGTAGGTGTGTTCTGGCTGGGGCTTTATCCGGCACCAGTTTTAAATGTATTGCATGAAACGATTGGGCATTTATTATTAATCAGCTTGCCTGCCATTTGATTGGAAACGTCATATGAATTTTGAAATCCCTGTTTTTTCAGTTGCGTTACCGGAAATTTTTCTGTTATGCGCGACATGTCTGATATTGCTGATTGATGTGTTTCTCATTGAGCGTTTCCGATCAGTGACTTACTGGCTTGCACAAATCACGCTGATCATTGGATTTGTCATGGTTGCTGCACAATATCAGGATTATCCGCAGGCCATCGTGACGTTTAGCGGAAATTATGTGCTTGATAAGCTGGCCGTGCTGACCAAACTTTTCGTTTTATTGACGACGGTTTTTGCTTTTATTTATGCGAAACAATATATCAAGGGACGTGATATTCCGCGTGGTGATTATTACGTTCTGGGTCTTTTTGCTGTGATCGGCATGATGGTGATGGCATCTGCTTCCACTTTTCTAACGATTTATCTTGGCCTAGAACTCTTATCCTTATCGCTTTATGCGATGGTTGCATTGCAGAAAAATTCGAGGCTCGCTGTCGAAGCCTCGATGAAATATTTTGTGATGGGCGCGATGGCATCCGGATTGCTGCTGTATGGTATTTCCATGGTGTATGGCATGACCGGCTCGATTAATATCATGGACATTTCACATCTGTTACAGCAGATCAGCCCCAATCAGGAGGCTGCGCTTTTGCTGGGTCTGATATTCATACTGTGCGGACTGATTTTTAAATTTGGTGGCGTTCCATTTCATATGTGGGTTCCGGATGTGTATCAGGGCGCTCCGACTTCGGTAACATTGTTTATTGCCTGTGCGCCAAAGATCGCGGCATTTTGTGTTACCATGCGTATCCTGGTTGAAGCCATGCCCGGTTTGCATATTTCATGGCAGCCTTTCCTGGTTGTGATTGCGGTGTTGTCCATGTTCTCGGGAAATGTGCTGGCCATCGCACAAACCAATATTAAACGCATGCTGGCTTATTCATCCATCGCGCATATTGGTTATATGTTGCTGGGTGTTATTGCGGGTCCGTCGGCTCCGGAGGGCTACTCAGCAGCCCTGTTTTATATTGCAACCTACGTCATTGTCGCGGCGGGAGCATTCGCGGTGATTGCCTTGCTAGGCAAGCACGGTATGGAATTTGACCAGCTGGATGATTTTCGTGGATTGAATGCGCGTAATCCATGGCTTGCGTTTATGATGATGCTCCTGATGTTTTCGATGGCAGGCGTGCCACCCACGGTTGGGTTTTTTGCAAAACTGGGTTTACTGGAAGCCCTAGTGCAGGCACATTATGTCTGGCTTGCGTCGTTTGCGTTATTATTTGCCATTATTGGTGCGTACTATTATTTACGCGTTGTGATGCTCATGTATTTCGAAGAACCGAAAGATGCGCTGGTGGGTACACATCTGGCGATTGCGCGTGGTCCGATGGTTGCCATTACGGTGAATGGAATTTCTGCATTGGTATTGGGGTTACTACCCAGTACGCTGATTGATATGTGCAGGATTTCGGTGTCGTAACGGTTTAACCGGTCCGTTGCAGCGGTGCCTTGCGTAATTGTTGAATAAGTGACTGGATAGCTGCACCCAATTCTGAAGGATGTGGATCTTTAGCAGTAACCTGTTCGGGTTGTTCATTTTTTTTGGTGGGGTCAAAGTCGACAACATTAGCCATGATGAAATCCATTCCTGTTTGGGTGATCATTTTAACGCAAAGTGTCAAATTAAAATTATCCTTGTAATCGATTGCTCTGGCTATCAGTGAAAAGGGTCGAAACAGTTGAGAGATTTCTTACAGAATATCTGTTTACTTCCTTTATTATTCGTTATGCATTAACATAACGGATAATAAAAATAACCAGGCCACCTGTTCAATGCGAATTTATGGATTATTGCTTTCAACTCTGTTGACAGCCATTTTTTTAACAGGCTGCATGGTCGGTCCTGATTTTCATACCCCAAAATCACCCGATACGACGCGTTATACAGAAAAATCGCTTCCTGAAAAAACAGTCAGCACACCGGGCATAGCGCAGGGTGGTCGATCACAGTATTTTGTGGAGGGTAGAGATATTCCGGCAGAATGGTGGACACTATTTCATTCGCGAGCGTTAAATGCACTCGTGCAACAGGGACTGGATAATAGTCCGAACCTCGCAGCTGCAGAAGCTGCATTGCGTGTCTCGCAAGAAACGCTCAATGCACAGATTGGTACATCGATGTATCCACAGGTCACTTTACAGGCGAGTGCCCAGCGTAACCACGCATCTACAGCCGCATTCAGTGGCACGAATAAGTCAAACCTGTTTAATTTATATAATGTAGGTTTCCCTGTGACCTATACTCTGGATGTGTTTGGCGGATTGCGCCGTCAGATTGAAGGCTTGCGCGCACAGGTTGAATATCAGCAATTTCAGCTGGAAGCGGCCTGGCTCACGATGACATCCAATATTGTGACAACCGCAATCAGTATTGCCTCGTTACAGGAACAAATTCAGGCAACACGAGAACTTGTCAGGATTCAGACAGATCAATTGCGTATTGTAAAAGGACAATTTAATCTGGGGGGTGTTTCGCAAGCGAATGTGCTGAGTCAGGAAGCGCAGCTTGCACAAACAGAGGCGTCCTTGCCACCATTGGAACAGAAGCTCGCGCAATCCACTCATGCGCTTGCTGTTCTTGTGGGTACTTTTCCGAGTAATCTCGCGACGCCACGCCTCGATCTGGATAAAATAACCTTGCCAACGCACTTGCCTGTGAGTTTGCCGACGAGTCTGGTGCGTCAACGACCGGATATTCGTGCATCGGAAGCCTTGCTCGCATCAGCCAGTGCGCAAATTGGTGTTGCGACAGCTAACCTGTATCCAGTGTTTAACCTGACTGGAAATTATGGATGGACGAATACCAGCACTGGAACGTTTTTTAGTCCGAGCAACAATGTCTGGAGTTTTGGTGGAACATTATTGCAACCTGTATTTAATGGCGGTGCGTTACAAGCCCAGAAACGTGGGGCAATTGACGCTTACCAACAGGCTGAGGCGCAATATCGGCAAACTGTATTACAGGCGTTTCAAAATGTAGCGGATGCATTACGAGCAGTGCAGCATGATGCGGAAACCCTGCGAGCACAGCGACGATCAGAAATGGCTTCTCGCCGTTCCATGTTGTTAACCCAGGAACAATTCAAGCTGGGCGGCGTGAACTATGTTGTTTTATTGACAGCAAACCAGCAATATCGATTAGCGCTTATTAGTCGAATCCAGGCACAGGCAACGCGTTATATTGATACGGCTGCCTTATTTCAGGCGTTGGGCGGCGGGTGGTGGAATCAGAACAGGATTCAAAACGCACAGTGTGCGTGCTGTGTGAAATGCGTGAAAGTGGCAGCAAAATAACGGGAGACATAATGGATCAACAAACAAAAAAACGAATGAAAATCATGTTGATCAGCATGGGTGTTCTTTTTGGATGTATTCTTGCCTATAAAATTTTCATGCATATCATGATGAAGCGTTACCTCGCGGCCTTCAGCTCACCGGTTATCACGGTATCGACCATGAAAGTCGGGGACCAGTCATGGCAACCCAAATTGACAGCAGCCGGTGGTTTACGTGCGATTCGGGGTGTGAATGTGACAACGCAGCTTGCCGGAATGGTGACGCATATTTATTTTAAACCCGGCCAGGATGTGGAAGAAAATACGATACTCGTGCAATTGAATGCAGATGATGACATTGCTCTGTTGCATTCACTGCAAGCCAATGCCGATATTGCACTGGTCACCTATAACCGCGACAACTCGCAATATAAACTTCAGGCGATCAGTAAAGCCGTGCTGGATACCGATGCAGCCACATTGAAAAGTGCCGTTGCAAAAGTGGCACAGCAGGCGGCTATCGTTGAGAAAAAAACAATACGCGCACCGTTCGCCGGTCGGCTTGGCATTTGCAAGGTCAATCCAGGGCAATATATTAATCCGGGTGATGCAGTGACAATGTTACAAACGCTCGATCCCATCTACGTCGATTTTTTTGTGCCGCAACAATCTCTCGCAGAATTGAAACTGGATCAGCCTGTTTCCATTACGACAGAAACGTTTCCCAATCGCACGTTTACCGGAAAAATCACGACAATCGATCCGGGTGTGGATGTGAATACGCGTAACGTTGAAGTGGAAGCAACGATTGAAAACCCGAAGCGTGAACTGGCACCTGGCATGTTTGTTTCTACCACGGTCACAATCGGTGAACCAAAAAATTATCTTACCCTGCCACAAACGGCAGTGACGTTTAATCCGTATGGCCAACTCGTTTATATTGTGAAAGAAACCGGCAAGGATGATAAAGGGCCGATATTGATTGCGACACAGACATTTATCACAACAGGCGAGACGCGTGGCGATCAGGTGGTGATCCTGCAAGGTTTACAGGAAGGGCAAACGGTTGTAACCAGCGGTCAGCTGAAATTAAAAAACGGAAGTCGTATTGTTGTGAATAACACGATTCAGCCGCCGAATAATCCAGCACCCATTTTGCCGAATAACCATTAAGGAACACCGCTGTGAAGCGATTTACAGATATTTACATTCAGCGACCTGTATTGGCAACGGTTATCAGTTTGCTGATTCTTGCCATGGGTTTTCGCTCATTGGGCATGCTGCCGGTCAGGCAATATCCTTTCACACAGAATGCGGTGATTACTGTCTCGACTGTCTACACGGGTGCCGCACCTGAAGTGGTGGCGGGATTTATTACCACCCCGATGGAAAATTCAATTGCCCAGGCAAGTGGCATTGACTACATGACCTCGACGAGCTCGCAAAATGTCAGTACGATTACGGTCAACCTGCTTTTGAATTATGACCCAAACAAGGCGCTCGCAGACGTCACGTCAAAAGTGAATGCCGTGATTAATCAATTACCGAAAAGTTCACAACTGCCCGTCATCAGCATCTCGATTGGACAAACGATCGATGCGATGTATATGGGGTTCTACAGTGATGTACTCAAAAGTAATCAGATCAGTGATTATTTGTTACGCGTGGTACAGCCAAAATTACAGGCGGTGAATGGTGTGCAGCTGGCTGAAATTCTCGGTAATCGCCAGTTTGCCATGCGTATCTGGCTGGATCCGATTAAATTGGCCGGTTATAATTTGACCCCGGCAGATGTGGCAACGGCACTCGCTGCGAATGATGCGATTTCGGCAGTGGGGCGCACGGATGGCAGTATGTTTACGGTGAATCTGACAGCAGATACCGGGTTAACAAGTGTTGATGAATTTAAAAAGCTGATTGTCAAAGCCATGCCAGGCAATAGTGCGATTGTGCGTCTCGGTGATATTGGCACGGTGACACTGGGTGCAACCACTTACGATTCCTCTGTCAGTTTTAATCAAAAGCAGGCTGTTTATATCGGGATCCAGGTCGCGCCCGCCGCCAATCTGCTGACTGTTATCAAGGATGTCAAAAAATCGTTTGCGGAATTACAAACACAATTGCCGCAGGGATTAAATGCGAAAGTCGTGTTTGACGCATCCAGTTTCGTTGACAGTTCGATTCATGAAGTGGTCAAGTCACTGTTTGAAGCATTGTTAATTGTAACGATCGTTATTTTTATTTTTTTAGGTGAGCTTCGATCCGTCAGTATTCCGCTGGTGACGATACCGCTCTCCTTGATCGGTACATTTTTCATTATGCTATTGCTGAATTATTCGATTAATTTATTAACCTTGCTCGCGTTGGTGCTTGCGATCGGTCTTGTTGTCGATGATGCGATTATCGTGGTTGAAAATGTGCAGCGTCACATGGAAGAAGGCATGTCGAAATTCAAGGCGGCCATACAAGGCGCACGTGAACTGGCGAATCCGATTATTGCGATTTCCGTTGTATTGATTGCAGTGTATGTACCGATTGGATTTATGGGTGGCTTAACCGGCGCATTATTTACCGAGTTTGCATTTACGCTGGCGGGTGCGGTGGGTATATCTGCGATCATCGCGTTAACCTTGTCACCGATGATGTGTTCCAAATATTTAAAGCTCTCTCATAATGGCAATAATAAATTTTTAAATCGTGTGAATTATTATTTTGAACGGCTGGAAAAAAAATATCATCAATGGTTACATGCCTCGTTGAATACCTTGTCTGTTACAGCAACATTTGCAGGTATTATTCTTGTCAGTATTTATTTTCTTTATACGTCAGCGAAATCGGAATTGGCGCCTGTTGAGGATCAGGGTATTATTATTGCGCAAGTGACAACGGCGCCGAATGCAACACTTGCCCAGACACAATTATATTCGGATGAAGTTTCCAAAATTTATATGGGATTCCCTGAAACAGAACGTGTTTTTCAGCTGGACGGAATTGGTGGATTGAACGCCAGCATTGTGGGTATGGGATTGAGTCCTTGGGATACACGAAAACGCACGTCGAACGATTTGCAGCCATTGATCCAGAATGAATTGAATAAGCTTTCCGGCGCCAATATTGCTGTTTTTCAGCTGCCGCCATTGCCAGGTGCACGTGGTGTGCCGATTCAATTTGTGCTGAAGTCAACGGATTCTTTTTCCAGCATGGATGAAGTGAGTCAAACGATGAAAGCCAAAGCGCTGGAAAGTGGCATGTTTGTTTATCTCGATACTGATTTGAAAATTGACAAGGCGCAGACGAGTGTTTTGCTTGATCGCGACAAGGCTGCCCAGTTTGGTTTAACCATGCAGGATGTGAGTAACAGTCTGGGTACGGCGTTAAGCCAGGGTTATATCAATTATTTTAATTTTGCCGGACGTTCGTATCAGGTCATTCCACAAATGATACGTGATCAACGTCAGAATGATGATCAGATTCTCAATTATTACGTGCGAAACGGGAATGGAACGTCATTACCGCTTTCAACGTTTGCCCAATTGAAAACAGTGATTGTTCCGGAATCGATTAACCATTTTCAGCAATTGAATTCTGCGACGATTATGGCGGTGAGTGCGCCGGGCGTACCGGTCGGTGATGCGTTGAAAGCGTTGCAAAAAATGGCGAGTACCGTGTTGCCGCAAGGATATTCCATAGATTATGGCGGACAATCAAGACAGTTGATTCAGGAAGGCAGTTCACTGATGATCACTTTCTTTTTTGCACTGATTATTATTTTTCTGTCACTCGCGGCCTTGTTTGAAAGTTTCCGTGATCCACTGATTATTCTGATCAGCGTGCCGATGTCGATTTGTGGTGCGATGATTTTTATTTCGCTGGGTCTGGGTGGAGCCAGTTTAAATATTTATACGGAAGTCGGACTCGTGACATTGATTGGTTTGATTAGCAAGCATGGCATTTTGATTGTGCAGTTTGCGAATGATTTACAAAAAGAAGGGAAGAGCAAGCGTGAGGCTGTGGAAATGGCAGCCGGTATTCGTTTACGACCGATTCTGATGACAACAGCTTCGATGGTGTTGGGGGTGTTGCCTCTTATTCACGCGACGGGGGCGGGTGCTGTGAGCCGATATAATATTGGTCTGGTGATTGCATCCGGCATTTCTATCGGTACACTCTTCACGCTGTTTGTGGTGCCGGCGATGTATTTGCTGCTGGCTGCAAATCATGCTGAAAAAAATAAAAATGATGAGGAAAGTTTAGAAGATCTTCCATTGCTAAGCTGATTGTATGTGACAATGCACCCATGAAACTATCCGACTTTTATTATGATCTACCTCCCGAACTGATAGCCCGCTATCCCCTGGAAAAACGCAGCGCGAGCCGTTTGTTGTGCCTTGATATCCAGACAGGCGCGATTATTCATCGTCAGTTTACGGATTTACTCGATTTGATTACGCCTAACGATTTATTGGTGTGTAATAACACGCAAGTGATTTCAGCGCGATTATTTGGTACGAAAGAAACGGGCGGTCGCATCGAAATGCTGGTGGAACGCATTCTGGATGAACATCGCGTGCTGGCGCATATACGTGCGAGTAAATCACCCAAATCGGGAAGCGTACTAGTCTTTGCTGAAAACGTGACATTCGAAGTGTTACAGCGGCACGATGATTTGTTTGAATTACGTTGCAAGGATCCCCGCGCAGTTCTCGACGTATTGGAAGCGATTGGTGAAATTCCCTTGCCGCCTTATTTTCATCGAGCGCCTGAAGAAAGTGACAAGGAGCGTTATCAAACGATTTATGCAGAACACAAAGGATCTGTGGCAGCACCGACAGCCGGTTTACATTTCGATCATGCATTATTTCAAAAATTCGCGGAAAAAGGCGTACAAATTGCCTATGTGACATTGCATATTGGTGCAGGTACTTTTGCGCCTGTGCGGATGGATGATATTACGCAACACAGGATGCATGCAGAATATATCGATGTTTCGCCTGAAATAGGCGAACAGATCAGGGCGACCAAAGCACGCGGTGGTCGAGTGATTGCTGTCGGTACTACAGCAGCCCGTAGTCTGGAAACAGCCAGTCTTTCCGGTGAAATCATGCCTTTTTCGGGTGATACGGATATTTTTATCTATCCTGGATATCAGTTTCGCTGCGTGGATGCGCTGGTAACGAATTTACACTTGCCAGGTTCGACGTTACTCATGCTGGTTTCGGCCTTGGGCGGTTATGAACATTTGATGGAAGCCTATCGCGAAGCGGTGCGCGAGCGTTATCGATTTTTCAGTTATGGTGATGCGATGTTTATTTCAAACTGCACTATCTGATTTGATATCGTTAGAAAAGATTTTAAACACGCTTTTAAGCGCGGGCAGCAACCAATTGTTGGGCATACGGAACCACGATGACTGGTGCTGCTGGTTGTTGTGGTTTCTGGTGTTGCGCGCCCACTAGGCTGAGTCGGGGTAGTAATCCAGTGTTATCATTTGCCGGTTTTGCAGGAGCAACACTGTGTTCAATGGTAACTGTTTTTTCCTGTTCGGTTTCTCCAGTTAGATCCGCTGGAATTTGCTGAAAGACAGCTGCCAGATCTTTTTGTTCATTCTCTTTCGGAGAGGGCGGATCAACCGGATTAACATCGTCCTCTTCTCCCAAAGCACTACTTCTGGACATGGAATGGCGTCTTCGGAGTCTCTCGATAGTTCTTGCTGTCGTGGCTCTGGCGGGTCTCGCAGGTCTCGCGGGATTTGCATCCGGTTCTTTTTCTTCTCCGGAAATCATCAATCGGATGGTCTTCCTAGTTTGTCTTCCACAGAGGCCTCCAATTACATTACCGATGAGGCTGCCGATCGCCGGGAATAGAAGAAGAGCTACCGGAGCCAGCGGACCGCTGCCTAATGCAAGAACGAGTCCAACACCTGTACCTATCGCAATGCCGATAATACCGCCTGTGCCAGTGCGTTGCGACCAGGGAAGGGATGTGGATTTGTTATCATCCTCGGATATAAATTTTCGGGGTAACCAGACAGCAAACAGTCCGGCAAACCAGCCAAACACGCCGCCGATAGCTGCTCCCAATATGGGATTTCCGAAACACAATCCAACGATGGTACCCACGGAGCCGAATGTCATGGAAACACCACGAGTCGCATAATCCCATCCATTTTCCGGGTCTTTTCCGAGATTCCAGTGTTTAGCAAGAAAAGGCGAAATTTTATGGCCGATCGCGCCGAAAAGAAGGCCCATGCCGACGCTGGCGATTCCGCCATAGATCAGTAAGGTGAGAGGCGCTACATAGAGGGCAGCTCCACTTGCCAGAATAAGAATCATCGCAAGCAAGGATCCGCCTAATTGCATGCCTGTGCGCAGGTAATTGTTGCGAAAACCTTCTGGCTTGACGGGATTACCTTCCTCGTCGAATTCTTTTTTCGTCTCCAGAATGTTTCCATCATAACCGAGTGTTCTACCCAATCGGTTAATCCCTGGAACCAGAACCATCCCAAGCAGGAAAGCGCCGAAACCCGTGATGGCGGTCGCCGTATTGACATCGTCTTTGGAGATATCGCTGCCAATCTCCTGATCATAAAGAGCGCCTGCGGCTGGACCGAGGAAAGTTCCACCCACCAAAGCGGATTTAAGATATTTGGAATGACTTTCGCAGCCTGTCCTGCAATAGGATTCATTTGCATTTTCTACAGGGTGATCATCAGCGGGATCCTTTTTTTGTGTATGTTTATAGAGCATGTAAAGAGGCGCCATTGCGCCAAAGACAAGACAGGCTCCCGCTGCAAAAATCGGCGTGAGGAAGGGTCGGAGAGCATCAGAACATGGCATAAAATGGGCGGTAAAACTGGCGGCGATGGTGCCAGCAGCCCAGCCGGCAACGCCCAGGGTTTTAACCTTGCGATAAAGAGGATCGAGTCCGCCTTTGGTGTACCAATTGTTTCTTACGCAGAGTGCATGACCTGCCAGTCCGAACAGAAGACCTGCACCACTACCGATGGCTGTTGAAATTTGAATGTCATTATAAATCGTCGTTGCATTCGGCGAACCCGGGATATTGTTTTCAAATACCACTATGGAGGCGAGGGAACCTGTCTTGCCGGTTACCTGACCAACATCCGTTACCCAGCGACAGGCATAATTCAGCTCATCTTTTTTTTCAACAGGCTGGTTGGCAGGTTTGGCTGGAAGGAGTTGATCAGTATTCTTGTTTTCGATGTGATCTTTCTTGCCTGATACTGAATTTTTTGTAACTGAATGATTTGTAACTGAATGATTTGTAACTGAAGGAGTTGAAGCTGGAGAAATTGAAACGGAACCACGATTCCTGCCAGCGGGTGGCGCCTGTTGGGAATGACTTGCGTCGTCACGAGAAGGCATATTTTACCCCTAATCTTTGGTAAGTTTTGGGTTGTCTTCAGTGCATCCTGCAGTTACATCTTTGTACTCCAGTTTCGAGCGGGATTCTAGTTGATTGCGAGAATCAGCACAAGAGGAATTTGATTTTTTTTGTGAGAGAATCGCCTGTATCAACTGTATCAACTGTATCAACTGTATCAACTGTATCAACTGTATCAACCAAAGTGTTAGTCGCTTGTCATGCCAGCGTGCTTTTAGCTGGCATCCAGCGTTCTTCACAAGACTGGAATAATGACGCTGGGTGCCAGCTAAAAGCACGCTGGCATGACACTCCGATGGAGTGGTGCTGTAAAATCGAAATAGTTTACAGAGATTTGTGCAACAAGGCTTTGCGCAATAGATCCAATCAGGGTAAATTAGGCGGCAGAATTTTTATTTATACCTTAAGGACGAACCATGCAATTGCTTGATACCGTTTCAAATTTTTTCATTACGAGTGCTCATGCCGATACAGGCAGCGCACCTGCACCACAAGGTGGTTTTTCATTTTTTATCATGATGGGCATTCTGGTCTTTTTTATGTATTTTGCTATCTGGCGCCCGCAGGCAAGGCGCGCAAAAGAGCAAAGGGATTTACTCGGTTCGCTCGCCAAGGGTGATGAAGTGGTCACGGCAGGCGGCATTTTGGGAACGATTAGCAAAATATCCGATAACTATGTTGTATTGTCCATGGCGGAAAACGTTGAAATCACGATGCAAAAATCCTCGATTGTCAGCGCGTTACCCAAAGGTACACTCAAGTCGATTTAAGATTGAAACGTGACATGGAAGAAAAATATGGTGCTTAATCGCTTTCCCTGGTGGAAAAATGTATTGATTGTTTGCGTTGTTTTGCTCGCATTTGTTTATGCGTTGCCGAATGTGTATGTGGAAGATCCCTCGGTTCAGATTTCGCCTGCGAGTGCAACGATCACGCTCGATAAGCCCATTGTTGAAAAGATAACGCAGGCATTGCAAAAAGCCGGGCTTCCCTACAAGCAAATTCAACAGGAAAATCGCAGTGTCCTGGTTCGTTTCTCCTCGACAGATGTGCAATTCAAGGCAAAGGAACTGATTCAGCAAACACTGGGCGAGAATTATCAGGCCGCGATTAATCTTGCACCGGCAACACCTCGCTGGCTGCGTGCCATTGGCGCCATGCCGATGAAGCTGGGTCTCGATTTGCGAGGCGGTGTGCATCTGCTCTTGCAAGTCGGTGTCGATACGGTGATCAAACAGCGTATCGAGGGCGATCTCAGCAATATTGGTCAGGAGTTGCGAAATCAGCATATTCGTTATTCCGGTATCACTCGTGTCGGTGCGAATGGAATCAGTCTGCAATTTCGTCAGGCGGATGTGATGGATGAAGCGAATCGTTATGTCAGCCAGCATTTTAGCGAATTTGCGTGGACCAAAGATACCCGGAACGGATTTGTTTTAAATGGATTGCTGTCGCCCCTAGCCTTGCAACAGGCGCGCCAGGAAACGCTGGATCAGGCCATGAACACCCTGCGTAACATGGTGAATGAACTGGGTGTCACTGAAGCGGTTGTGCAGCAGCAGGGTACAACGCGTGTGATGGTGGAATTACCCGGTATTCTGGACACAGCGCAAGCCAAAAATCTGTTGGGTAAAACCGCGACGCTTGAATATCACATGGTCGATACAGAACATGATGTGCGCGGCGTGACGCCTTCGGATTCCAAACTGTATATGTATGAAGGACGACCTGTTTTTCTTCAAAATCAGATTATCCTGCGCGGTTCATCGATTACGAGTGCCATGGCAACGGCGGGCGATGATGGTCGACCGTCGGTGAGTGTCCGTCTCGGTGGAGGTGGTGAAGGCTTATTCACTAAAACGACAGCCGAAAATATCGGTAAACCGATGGGTGTGCTTTACGTTGAGGTGCGTTCAGAAACGAAAGAGGTGAATGGCCAGAAAGTGATAACGTATCAGACAGAGCGCAAGGTGATTAGTGTTGCAACTATTCAGAGTGCTCTCGGCAACAGTTTTCAAATCACCGGGTTAACCAATGCAGAAGAAGCGCGGACCCTGGCTTTGTTATTACGTGCAGGTGCGTTGCCGGCGCCTGTGACGATTATTGAAGAACGTCAGATTGGACCGAGCCTTGGCAAACAAAACATTCATCAGGGTGTCATGTCTGTTGCAACCGGTTTTATTATGGTTGTGATATTTATGGCATTGTATTACGGCGTGATGGGTTTAATTGCGGATCTGGCATTGACGATGAATCTGGTTTTGATTGTGGCGATTTTATCATTGCTGGGCGCCACCATCACGTTACCGGGTATTGCGGGTATGGTGCTGACTATGGGTATGGCGGTGGATGCGAACGTTCTGATTTTCGAGCGTATTCGCGAGGAGCTTCGTCAGGGTGTGGGGATTCAGGCGAGTATTCATGCGGGATATGACCGGGCATTCATGACCATTGTGGATGCGAATGTCACCACATTAATTGTAGCGATTGTTCTATTTAGTCTGGGTTCAGGAACAATCAAAAATTTTGCAGTCACATTGACGGTAGGTTTGATTACGTCGATGTTTACGGCGATAACAGGAACGCGTGCGATTGTGAATGCGTTGTATGGCGCGAAACCGGTGAAGAAAATTTCGATTGGGATTTAGGAAGTTTAGGGTAACAGGTCGGTGGGTACTGATTAGAACGCCTTCCTCCGCAGGGGGAAGGTGCCCAACGGGCGGATGGGGGAATAATTGTGTGTTTTCAGTGATGCTTTTATTTTTATCCCCCCATCCGGCTTCGCCACCTTCCCCCTGCGGAGGAAGGCGTTCTAATCAGCGTTTGTCCGACAAATAATTGAATAAAAATTTTATTGGAACATTAACATGGAATTTTTCAAGCAAAACACGCAAATTGACTTCATGGCGCAACGGCGATGGGCTGCGATATTGTCGATTATTTTATTTGCGTTATCTCTCATTTCGCTTGCTGTGAATGGATTGAACTGGGGACTGGATTTTACGGGCGGTACACAAATTCATATGACTTTCCCACAGGAAGTCGATCTGAATCAGGTGCGCACGACATTGGAAAAAGGTGGCTTTAAAGAAGCGACGGTCATCAGCTACGGAACTTCGAAAGATGTTCTGGTGAGTCTTGCGCCGGTTAAGGAAAGTTCTGTTGCGGAATCGTCTGCGCAAGATAATGCTATCACTACGCGTCTTGCTACCTTGTTGCCGGATGCGAAAATCCAGCAAATTGATATTATTGGTCCTCAGGTTGGGCAGGAGCTTGCGACAAAAGGCGCATTGGCCATTGTGATTGCATTATTGGGTACAATGATTTACATCGCATTGCGATTTGATTTTCGATTTTCGATTGGCTCGACGGTTGCGCTGATTCACGATCCGGTTTTGATTTTGGGAATATTTTCGTTTTGGCATCTGGAATTTAATTTGATAGTTCTCGCTGCCGTGCTGACTGTGATCGGTTATTCGCTTAACGATACGATTGTTATTTTCGATCGTATTCGTGAAAATTTTCGTAAATTACGTAAATCCACGCCATTGGAAGTGGTTAATCAGGCGACCAATCAAACCTTGTCGCGAACTATTATGACGTCTGTGTTGACGTTGATGGTGGTGTTGGCGCTGTATTTTCTGGGTGGAAGTATGTTGCATGGATTCGCGCTGGCGCTGATTATCGGTATTGTGGTGGGAACGTATTCGTCGATTTATGTCGCGGGATCGTTGTCGTTAATGTTGGGTGTGAATCGCCAGAGTTTGTTGCCACCTGCAAAAGAGACGTTGGATAACAGGCCGTAGTTTACTCACCTACGTCCCGCGGCTCGTCCGCGGATCTGGCGTTCCCCCCTTCCTTTCTTTCCCCCACAAAACGGGGGGAAGGGCAGGGCTACCTCATCTAAATTGATTTAATTCAGTTCAAAATTTTATTTTTATATCATAAACATGTCATGCCAGCGAAGGCTGGCATCCAGCGTGGTGTTTGGAAGTCACTGGATGCCAGCTTTCGCTGGCATGACAAAGTACATATTAACCTGTATCGAAAAAAAATAGACCCGAATTTAGATGAGGTGACCCTGGGGGGAAGGGACCCACGGTGGAAAGTTATGTATTAATTCTGCTACTCTGCGTTCCTTCCCCCCGTTTTGTGGGGGAAAGAAAGGAAGGGGGGGAACGTTTGATTTCAAACCGAACGAATCACATTTCTAAACCAAATGCGGCCTGATCTGCTGCAATAACAATTTCAAAATTTTCGGATTCCCAGCCACCACATCGCCGCTTTTCAGATAATCTTCCGTGCCATTAAAATCACAGACGAGTCCTCCGGCTTCCTTGATAAACAGTGTACCGGCAGCCAGATCCCAGGGTTTCAGACCCATTTCCCAGAAACCATCCAGTCGACCGCAAGCCACATAAGCGAGATCCAGTGTTGCAGCCCCCGCACGTCGCACATCGCCGGCATAAGGCAAGATCGCTTCGAGGCTGGCCAGGTAGGATCGAATGGCTTCCGGTGTATGACGATGCGGAAAGCCGGTTCCGAGCAGACATTCATCCAGTGTTTTATTTTTACTGACACGAATTCGACGGTCATTGAGTTGCGCGCCCTTGCCGCGACTGGCGCTAAATAATTCCTGACGGATGGGATCATATGTCACCCCATGCTCAATTTTGCCCTTGTATGAAATGGCAATGGAAACGGCAAATTGAGGAAATCCATGAATAAAATTGCGTGTACCATCAAGGGGATCGATAATCCAGGTATAGTCATTGCCGATGATTTCGTCGCTTTCTTCAGCCAGAATCCCGTGATTGGGATGCGCTCTTCGAATAATGGAAATAATCTCACGTTCAGCATTTTGATCAATGTCAGTGACATAATCGTTAGGCTGTTTTTCCGAGATTTGTATTTTATCAAGCCTGTCCATCGCACGAATAATAATATTACCTGCGCTGCGAGCGGCTTGAATAGCTATATTAATTAAGGGATCTCTCATAAATTTTCAGTGACAGCTTCTAAAAACAGGTTGCATAGAATAACAAAGTTTCAATGCAAAGCAAAACGATTGTGGTCTGACATCAACACAGTATATGATTCCACTCTTTTGGATGGATTAATAAAGAACCAGGAACATGCTAGACACTATCCGCATCATTCTGATTGAAACCTCACATCCGGGCAACATAGGCTCGGTTGCGCGCGCCATGAAAACCATGGGACTGAAACATCTGTATCTGGTGAACCCCATCCATTTCCCGGATCCCAAAGCCAACGAACTGGCTTCGTCTGCCGTGGATATTCTGGACAATGCGACCGTGGTTAAAACCCTGGACGAGGCATCGGCTGATTGTCATTTGATAGTCGGCACCAGTACCCGTTCGCGTACCATTCCCTGGCCCATGTTATCACCGCGCGCGCTGGCTGAAAAAGTGCGCGACAATTCTGACGCGATGAAAACGGCCATTCTTTTCGGCCGCGAGCAATCCGGTTTAACCAATGAAGAATTGCATCGATGTCATTTTCACGTACAAATTCCAGCGAATCCCGAATACAGTTCACTGAATATTGCAGCAGCCGTGCAAGTGATCGCATACGAATTACGCCTTGCGAGTCTGACAGAAACTGTCGCGAACACCTGGGATTATCCGATGGCGACGGCACAGGAACTCGAAGGATTTTACGATCATCTTGAAAAAGTGTTAACGATGTTGGAATTTTTAAATCCCAAAGCGCCACGTCAGTTGATGCCACGCTTGCGTCGTTTATTTGCGCGTGCTACACCCGATGCAATGGAAATTAATATTTTGCGCGGAATCCTGACATCTGTTGAGAAAAAAAATGATAGAAAAATTTAAAATGATTTATCTGGATAATGCAGCGACCACACCGGTCGATCCGCGTGTTCTGAATAAAATGATGCAATACATGACGCCGGACGGTATTTTTGGAAATGCATCGTCAACGCATCTGGCTGGACAATCAGCAAAAAAAGCAGTGGATGATGCACGAGCAAAAGTAGCAGAAACAATTCATGCTTTACCGGAAGAAATTATCTGGACGTCAGGTGCAACGGAATCCAATAATCTTGCGATAAAGGGTGCTGCAAATTTATATCAGCGCAAAGGCAAGCATATTATTACAATGAAAACCGAACACAGTTCCGTTCTGGATTGTTGCCAGCATCTGGAAAAAGACGGTTTTTTTGTAACGTATCTCACACCCGAATCCAATGGATTATTAAATCCTGACAATTTGCGTGCCGCATTGCGCGATGACACCATTCTGGTTTCGATTATGCAAGTGAATAATGAAACGGGCGTCATTCAGGATATTGAAATGATTTCGCAAGGTCTTGCTGAGCGTGGCATTTTATTTCATGTGGATGCAGCGCAATCGATTGGAAAAACAGAATTAAATATTCAGAAAATACCCGTCGATCTTGTCTCGCTTTCAGCGCACAAAGTGTATGGACCCAAAGGTATCGGCGCACTCTATGTTCGTCGTAAACCACGCGTGCGTGTTGCAGCACAAATACATGGTGGCGGTCATGAGCAGGGCATGCGTTCGGGAACATTACCCGTGCATCAAATTGTTGGAATGGGTGAAGCGTTTCTGTTAGTGAGTCAGGTGTATTTGGAAGAACAAAAAAGAATACGTGAATTCAGAGATCATTTTTATAAAACATTGCATGCGAAAGTGGGCGCGATAGTGAATGGTGATTTCGAAAAATCCGTTCCGCATATTTTAAATTTACGATTTCCGAAAATGCTTGCAAAAGAATTTATGCAGAAAATTCCGGAGGTTGCGATTTCAACCGGTTCGGCGTGCCACACAAAAGGCACGGAGCCGTCTTATGTACTACGGGCGATGGGTTTAACGGCAGAAGAAGCGCATCGTTGTTTGCGTTTTTCGTTTGGACGTTTTACGTTGCCTGAAGAGATTGATTATGCGATTGGCCAAATAACGGATTTTGAAAAACTTTAGTATAATCATGTAGTTACAAAAATTTACCCCGAAAAAATTTTTTCCGAAGTCGAAATTTGTTAGTATAATCAATAAGTTGTAGACTTTCTTCCGGTAAAGTGCAGCAAAATGCAGTATCTTGCTGCTAAAATGCAGGAACGTGCAAGATCATGCAGTAAAATCTGCGAACGTGTTTTCTGTCCGCACGGCTGTTCACCTTCGCGTCATCCTATGCAGCTTCTGGCGTAGGACCCAGCGTTTTTAAAGGCACTGGATCCTACGCCAGAAGCTGCATAGGATGACGCGAGGGTAGAAGCAGGATAATGCAAGAGTTATTAGTTTATTTCAGGTGGTAAAAACGCCACACGCGCTTCCACAGGTGTCAGTGTTTTATTCCCTATCCAGGAAAAATGCATGATTTCGACCGGGCCCAGTTTTTTAAATCGTGCACGAATTTCTTTTTCAGAAGCCTGACTTGCTTCGGTGGGATCCCACACAAAAATGGCGCCTTTTTGTCGCACGTTGTTTTCATGAATCCATGAACTGACTTTATTGTCCCAGTCGATATAAACCGTCGGTTGATCTTTGGAATAAAACGCAATATTGCCCGCGAGCCAACGTGGGCCAGCCACATAAGTCAGTGGCTGGTGATAGCGTTGTTCCCATTGTGTCGTTAATTCGCGCGCGATAATCTCACCCGGAAAATTCGCACTTGACGGTTGTTTCCCACGAACGAGAGCGATGGAATAAATGCTGATCATTACAGTTGACAGAACCAGGATAAATGCAATAAATGAAATAAATCGCTCGCGTGTTAATCGAGGTGTTATTACAATCATTAAAATAATGCCGGACAATGACAACAAAGGTTGTCCCCATCCTGCACGTAATCGCATGCCAAAAACAGCGGAGAGTAAAATTGTCATCAATAATGGGCCGACTCCCATTAAAAATAAAAATGTTTTATCAAAACCTGAAAGAGGCGCAAGTTGCGTGAGAACCGGTTTTTTTCCTAAAAATAAAAATGAAAAAAGCAATAATGCCGGTAATAATACTTCCAGTTGCTGCCAGGTAAATTGCAGCGGAAATTCCAGATGATTTAACAAAGTGGGTGGACTGCTCACGCGCCCAATCGCATAATCAATCGTGATAAAATCATGCGAAAAAAGCCAAATCGTATGCGGTAAAATAATTAAAATAAAAACCAGCAGGCCGAGATAAAGTGAAGAAGATTTCAATCGCGTACGTGCAATTGGATGGATGACAAGAAAAATGGCCATCGGAACAAGCAACATGGCGGTGTAGTATTTTGCCATCATTCCGATCCCGGCAAAAAATCCGGTGAGCAGCCAATCCGATAATTTATTTTCACGCGTGGCCTGATAAAAATAAAGAATAGTCAGCGCCCACAAACCGAGTTCCAGCGTGTTGTCGTTAAAATCGATTGCATGTAAATTATAATATTGCATGCTTTCCAGCAGCATGACGCTGATAAGCGCGTAAATCGGTGGCATGAATTTTTTACCCAGTTTCCATGTCGCCCAAAAACACGCGGCAACTGACAGTTGACTGAATAAATAAATGACCCAGACAGATCCTCCTCCCAAAAAAAGAGCGAACCGTGTTAGCCACGCATTTAAAAATGGATTTTTGTCATAGCCTAAAACCAGCTGATGTCCCCAGATGGTTCCTTCCATCGCATCCATCGGTAAAGTATGTCTGGCCCACGAAGGTGTGAGCGTCCAGAAGAAAATATGGAGAAAAATAAAAATAGTTAACCAACGTTCTGCCGGAAAGGATTTTACGAAATTATTAATCATGTGCATTCAAAGGATTGTAAAAGTGATGCATTTTAACGCTATAAAGGCGAGATCGCCAGCCTTAATAAATCTCCCGATAATTGGACTATAATCCATGGTGAGCCATTTAGACCGTGCGGGAGGGGTTATGCCAACCAAACAAATCAAAGAGTTTCTTGATAATCATCAGGTTAAGTATTTGAGTATTGATCATTCGCCCAGCTACACCGCGCAGGAAATTGCGGCAGTCGCCCATATTTCAGGAAAAATGCTGGCAAAAACCGTGATCGTCAAGGCAGGTTCGCAATTTTATATGGTCGTGATTCCAGCGACGGATTTCATTAATTTTTCAGAACTTCGGGAATGGACCGGTGCGAAAGAAGTGGATCTTGCGAAGGAGTCTGAATTTAAAAGTAAATTTCCGGAATGTGAAGTGGGTGCGATGCCACCTTTCGGGAATTTGTACGGCATGCCGGTGTTGATTTCCAGCAATTTGATGTCAAAAGGCGATATTGCTTTTAATGCCGGGTCGCATTCGG
>Ga0206942_1125_pt1 | contig 22765 bp, 24 predicted proteins | sample Alteio_BWOrgHeat_6_FD_153253 | JGI IMG/M metagenome (GOLD analysis project Ga0206942, IMG submission 153253) | Enriched cells from forest soil in Barre Woods Harvard Forest LTER site, Petersham, Massachusetts, United States -... | ecosystem: Environmental > Terrestrial > Soil > Temperate forest > O... | reverse complement strand
GCAATCTTTTTTGTTCGCTTTGTTGTTTTTCTAAAGCAGTTTTCTTTTTTTTATATTCTTCAACGCGTTCTTCAATCTCGTTGATCAGTTTGTCTTTTTCTTCATCCGCATCCAGCTGGTCATAGATATGACCATAACTGTTCTGATCTTTTTTTCTTTTTTGTTTTTTATATTCACGATAGAAATTAAGAACAGCCGCCACTGTAATCACGCCGGTTGCAATCATGGTAAACAAAAGATTGTTATGAGCCATATCAACGCCTATTCCCATTGTGCTGTTATTATTGGGAATATCGCACCAAAAAAGTTTGGGATAACGAAAAGAAAGAAGGGCCAGGGACACAGTCAGATGTGTTTACGCGTTTCAAAAATAGCTGGTTAAACAGAAAAGTACTTGGACCTGTTTACGAGATGATGGGCGTGAGTTCATTTGCTTATTGGTTGTTATGGATTGGTGCGGGTATTTATACGGCTACTTTTTCGACCGGTGTTGCAGGATTGCCGATGGGTGTTGCGTTCGGTGTTCCGATTGGTTTTGGATTATTGTATCCCGTGATTAAATGCTATCGGTATTTGAACAATCACGTCTTCAAACAAAAACCGGCAGAAAACGCGGCAACGGATGAAGAACAAATGATGGTGGAGAATGATGCGGCTAATCTGATGCAAAAGATTGTTGCACGTCGACACTATGATTTGAGTAAAGAAAAATTGGCTGCGCTGTTACCCGAAGGTCAACGTGAAGTGGGTCATTTTGAAGGTTGTTCAACAAAATTACAGGCCAGATTATGTTCTTTAACCCAGGATGTCGAGAAAAAAGCGGCGATGAATTTTGTGTCTGACACTATGTCGACTTATGTGACAGTGCAATATGCGTGCTGGATTCTGACAGACTTTTTGACCAAGGTGAATGCCTGTGTCACGAATATTCCGATTGTGAATGTTGTGATGGGTTGGACATTGATTGGTGTGAGCGTGTTGCATGGTATTTATAAAGCTGCAACGGGTTACTATGCACGCCAGAATACAAAAACGCAGGCGCTGGAAGTGCTGGGCCAGAATCATGCCGGCAATTTGGAAGTACTTTATAAAGTAAAGCTTGCAAGAATAAATGCATTACAAAGAGAGCTGCCAGCTGGCGAGAAAAATTTGCCAGTCAAGTTTCTTGAGGTGGATCATCCGCAATTTTACGGAGATAAAAATCGCTCGGCGCATACATGGAAGTCGGATTTAAAGAAAATTCTCGTACGTGCCATGACATTTACCAACGGTATTACAACCGGTGCATTTGTTACCCGAATTTTCACGGTAGATGGAACAGCGATTTTTTTACCATTTTTAACAGCCGGGTTAAGTAATCCGCTAACGATGGGGCTGGTGATTGGTATCGGTGTTTTATACGGTGCATTTAAAGCGTATGAATACCACCTGAATCGCAAGGAAACCCGCGCAAAAGAAGCGTTGGAAAAACGTTCGGAACATATTGAACATTTAACGCATCAGGTGGAGCTGGCGGATCTGGCCGTGAGAGCATTGGAAAATCGAAAGGCTAATCTCAAGGTAAAAGAGGCAACGGGAGATATTGTGGATGCAGACGTTAAAAAACAACTGCAACGCAAAGTGATACCGGAAAAAGTACCTGCGAAACATCTTGCTGCCAACGATAAACGTCCGGTAGTAGCTCCTCCGCCTGTGAAACGAGCTGCTGGAAATGAAGGAAGGCGAGCGATGCGTGCCTGATTAAATAACCCGGTGAACAGCCGGGTTTTGATTGGCCATTTTTTGGTTTTATGAAAACTCTAGTACAATCATATGGTTACAAAAAAACCTCTCGAAAAAATTTTTTGCGATGTCAAAATTTGTTAGTATAATCAATAAGTTGTGCGTTTTCTGCCGGTAAAATGCAGCAAAATGCAGTAACTTGCTGCTAAAATGCAGTAACTTGCATTTAAAATTCATGGGATAGATCAGGTGAGTCCTGAAATCCAACGTTCCCCCCTTCCTTTCCTTCCCCCACAAATCGGGGGGAAGGGACGCACGGTAGCAGAATAATAGATAACTTTGATGCTGTGGGTCCCTTCCCCCCGATTTGTGGGGGAAGGAAAGGAAGGGGGGAACGTTGGATTTCAGGACTCACCTGATCTGTTAATAAAATGAAATAAAATAGTCATACATCATCTTGAACAGGCTCTAATACTACAGTTGTAATTAATTACAACTGTAGTACTAAGATACCTTAATTCATTACAACTCCATCTCAAGCGGTTCAAAATATTTTTTGATAGAATCCGCCGTCACTTCTTTTAACGTAGCGGGCTTCCAGTGTGGTGTTTGATCTTTATCGATGAGTACAGCACGTACGCCTTCAAAAAAATCGTGGCCTTGTAAAAATTGACTGGATAAACGAAATTCCATTTGAATGGCTTCATCGAAATCCAGATTTTCTGCTTCCTGCAGTGCATGCAATGTGACTTTTAAACTGGTGGGTGATTTTGTTTTGAGAAGGGATGCCACTTCATTCCATTTGTTATCACCCGTGTTTTCCAGTGCATGGATAATTTTTTCGATCGTTTTTTCACTGAAACATTTTTCGATGACATCACTTTGTTGTAATAGTGTGGAATTTTCTGCTGGAACAGAAAATGATTTTATAACATTTGTAATTGTTTCATGTTCATCAACGTCAAATGAAGTGTCTGCCAGCGCATAAATCAGATCGGGAAACCGATCGCCTTTCACGTGATGATCAATGAGACCCGTCGCAATACAATCACTCAGTAAAATTCGTGCTCCGGTTAAGCCGAGATAATAACCGATTTGATGTGGCAGTCGAGCCAATATATAAGTCATGCCAACATCCGGATAAAATCCGATGGCCGTTTCCGGCATGGCGAAAAGCATACGATCACTCGCAACACGATGTGATCCATGAATGGAAATACCCGCGCCGCCACCCATGATAATTCCGTCGATTAACGCGATATAGGGTTTTTCATAATCGTGAATGCAACGATTCAGGGTATATTCATCACGGAAAAAATTGGTAAGATTTGAATCGTGTTTTAATTTGCGTTCATACACTGAACGCACATCACCACCGGCACAAAATGCACGACCTTCCGCTGCACGAATGACGACGGCTTTAATATGATTTGCGCTTTCCCATTCAGTCAGTTGTTGATGGAGTGCGTTGATCATCGGTTGATTCAATGCATTCAATGCCTGCGGTCGCGTCAAGGTAATCAAACCCAGATTACCGTCACGTCCTGACACTTCCTCAAATTCTATTTCTGATAGCGTTTGCATTTTTTTATTCTCCGGAAAAGGCAGCTCTGCGTTTTTCAATAAAAGCATTTACGCCTTCTTCTTTATCACGCGTTGCACAACATAAACCGAAATGCACAGCTTCCAATTCAAATGCATCGTCCAATGATAAATCATAACCATGATCAATCACGCTCATCACACTGCGCAAGGCGAGTGGGCCAAGTGAGATTAATCCGGATAATATCGCATGGGCACGCGCGAGTAATTCATCTGAAGTGACCACTTCGCTGACGAGTCCAAATGCCAGCGCTTCATCTGCCTTGATGGTGCGTCCGGTTAAACATAAATCCAGCGCACGTCCTTTTCCGACGAGGCGTGCGAGCCGCTGCGTGCCACCGAAACCGGGAATCACTCCTAGCTTGACTTCAGGTTGTCCAAATATAGCGTTTGTCGAGGCAATTCTGAGCGTGGCTGACATGGCAAGTTCACAACCACCGCCTAATGCAAATCCATTAATCGCAGCCAGGGATGGCTTGCCAAGCTGTTCAAGAAAGCGAAACACTTTTTGTCCTCGACGGGCAAACGCGAGACCCGTTTGTCCGTTTAATGTGGCAAGTTGTCGGATATCAGCACCCGCACAAAATGCTTTACCCATGCCTGTGATTAGGATTCCCTTAACCGAGTCCTCTTCCTTCGCCATGACCAATGTTTCATATAATTTTTCCATGAGTTCAGTGTTTAATGCATTCAGCGCATCGGGTCGATTCATCGTGAGTTGCAAGATGCCTGAATCAGAGTGGGTAATCGTTAAAACGGATTCCTTGTTGTTCATAATTTAGTTATCCAATTGTAAATTGATTGATTTATGACCTAATTTTCCTCTATTATTTTCATTGAAATGCATCTTAACCTGATGATAAAAAAAGTTAAATTTTATTTTGTGTTCATTTTTCCAGCATGATAGGCATTTGGCTTTATACTGTAAGGATAAAAGGATAGTTGCAAAGTGCAGTGTATGTAAATAGCGAATGCAGGAGGGTTTTGTGTATGATGGCTCTGATAGGTATACTGGTTTCTGTTTTTTTGATGCTGGTATCCGATTTTTCCATTGCTTCCTCACTCGTTGGCGCGCTCTGTCGTGATAAAGAGCATTTTAATTGTTATACAGTGAAACGCAGTGATAGTTGGAAAACATTATTCTCCAATCCGGAACAAAGAGATTTGGTAATGCGACTTAATCGTATCAATACCTCCTTGTATCGTGGAATGGAAATTGCCGTACCTAAAAATCTGGATACGGCAGTTAGCATGGATTTCGCACCACTTCCTAAAACTATTTCTCCTCCGGGTGAAAAAATAATATATGTTTCTATTGATCCTGCCATTCTGGCATGGGGTGCTTATAATGCGCAGGGTGTATTGCTGGCATGGGGTCCTGTGTCAGCCGCAAGAGGTTGGTGTCCTGACATTGGTCACGGATGTCATACAGTCATTGGCAAGTTTGCTATTTATCAAAAAGAAGGAGCGGGTTGTGTCTCACGGAAATTTCCTGTTGGAAGGGGTGGGGCGCCTATGCCGTATTGCATGTTTTTTCATGGTGGATTTGCATTGCACGGGTCATATGAAGTTCCTGGTTATAATGCGAGTCATGGATGCGTAAGAATGTTTGTACCGGATGCAAAATGGCTGAATCAGGAGTTCGTAGGTGATGAAAACGTTCAGGTGATTGTCAGTAACCATACGTAACCCCTTATTGACAAATCAGGCCCTGGCTGTTTTTTTCTGAAGTTTTGCCTTGCGACATTCCGTAGAATATCCCGCTTCTTCTGCTGTGACAGGACCTGCATCCTTGCCTTCCAGATCAATTCGCATCGTGCCTTCTGTCATACTTTTGTGGTAGGCCACTGAATTAACATAGTAGGAAAGACTATTCACCATGCAGGCTTTATCCGCGATGACGATGTCGTCACAGGTACTTAAATGTTTTACCAGATCCTGTTTAATCCCGATTTTTAACGGGCGTGTATCTTTTAATTCTCTAAAACAATTGGGAAAGTAGGCTTTTAATAACTCTACACCATATTGTGCCTGCTCAAGCCAAGCGGGTTTCTGTTGTGTTTTTTTCCCATTGTTTTGTGGAGCAGGTGTCATCTTTTTTTTATTTTTAGGGTCGGATTGCTCATTAGAAGGAGAATCTCCCAGGGATAAGGCTTTCAATTGTTCTTTTAAACTTAAATTACTCATAGAATGACTCCTGCACAGAGCTGGGACGATGAACCAGGGGGTTATTTGGGAAAAGTATTGGCGTATTCATGGTGTCTGGATGGGCTTAATTCATCAGTTTTCTTAAATCACTTCCACAGGGAAAAGGCTACTTTAATGATTTCCCGCGATGAAATCAACCTAAAACATGACCTTTTTAGTGACCTTGTTTCAGAAATCCCTGTGTGGGGACTTCGTAAGAGTGTCGTGGAATATTATTTATCATAAAGAAACGGGGGAATAGCATGGACTTATGCGGGAAAAGAGTGTTAAATTTTATGCTCTTGAATTTTAACCAAAAGGATTGTTCTCATGCCGAAAAAGAAAATTGCCAAACAGGCAAAAATGAAAAAGCCAACAGCGAAACTCCAAAAGCAAACAGGTGTTTTGATTCTGGCAGAAAAGGTCGAAAAGGAATTTCGTCAGCTTCCGGCAAAACTTGCAAAATTGTATCGTCAGGAGTTAATGATTCAAAAAAAGCAGGAATCCAGATTGAAAGTCGATGTTAAAAAAGCGAAAGCCCTGCAAAAGGCCGCTCAAAAAAAACAGGCGGTTCTTGCAAAAGCGAGGATGACCCAATCAACCGGAAAACAGTTGATTAAGGCTAAAAAAGCAGACAGCAATGCGGAAAAAATGCTTAAAATGCTGACCCTGAAATTAAATCAGATGAGCAAAAAGGGTGAAATGCTGCGTGCCAAACAAACCAGATTTACCTTGCTGGGTAAAGAGTTAACCCGGCTTGAAAAAAAGCTTGTTGCAGATGCCTTCCTCGCAAGCCAATCAAAAAAACCCGTTGTTAAACCGGTGAAATCCAGTGTTAATAAACGTGCACAGTCGCAAGTTGCACCGAAAAATACGATTGATGAAGACATCGAGGTCGTTTCTTCTGAAACAGAAGTTGTAGAAATGTAGGAACCGGTCTTTTTTGAAGAAAAGCAGAAAGAGACATGGTGAATTCACAAAAATAGCTTTAATATATACAGGCTCACTTTCAATGCAGCAGGCGGGATTGATTTCCAAAGTTTAAATTCGTCGTTATTGAGTCTGTATATACGGTCAAGTGACACTGGCCATGGAAAAGTAATTAAATGGAAAAGCATGTAAATGGAGTTTATTATGGCTGAACAAGTTGCAATCGGTGAAAATCTGGATAACACCACTTTAAGACAGGCAGTTAAAGATACGTTAAAGAACTATTTTACCAATATCGGTAGTGAACAGCCGGTAGATTTTTATTCAATTTTATTAGAAGAAATTGAACGCCCGTTACTCGAAGTGTTAATCAATCATACTCACTATAATCAGGTGAGGATGGCGCACATATTGGGAATTTCTCGCGGTACATTACGCAAGAAGTTAAAACAGTATGGCATGTTGGATTAGACATTATAGGTGATACCTCTCAACATTGCTAGATGATGCAATGTTGAGGGCAGGGTCACCTCATCTAAATTCGGGTCTATTTTTTTTCGATACAGGTTAATATGTACTTTGTCATGCCAGCGAAAGCTGGCATCCAGTGACTTCCAAACACCACGCTGGATGCCAGCCTTCGCTGGCATGACATGTTTATGATATAAAAATAAAATTTTGAACTGAATTAAATCAATTTAGATGAGGTAGCCCTGATGTTGAGGGTTTATTTTGAAAATGACCTGACCTTTTACTTATTCAGGTTAAAAATAACGCGTAGGATCTTCCACGCCCGCTTCTATAAAACCTTTTCGGCGGTAGACGCAACTATCGCATGTTCCACAGGCTCGTCCTTCGGCGTCTGCACGATAACATGATAAAGTTGCTCCGTAATTTACACCTAATTGTATTCCCTGTTGAATAATTTCGCGTTTGGTTAATCGGATTAAGGGTGCATGCAGGGTATATCTCGCTCCTTCAATTCCTGATTTTGTTGCGAGATTAGCCATTTTTTCAAATGCCGCGAGATATTCAGGTCGACAATCGGGATACCCTGAATAATCCACATCGTTTGCACCAATAAAAATGTCATGGGCTCCGATGACTTCTGCCCAGCCTAGCGCTATCGATAAAAAAACAGTGTTTCGTGCAGGAACATAAGTCACAGGAATCTCGTTATTTCCTGTGTAATCAGGTACATCCATTTTTTTATCTGTTAAAGCCGAGCCTGCCAGCGTGCCCAGATTCAGGGAAACAATTTTATGTTCTGCAAGATGCATGAATTCAGCGAGAAATTTTGCTGCTTGTAATTCGCTTCGGTGTTTCTGGCCATAGTCAAAACTTAATGCATAACAGGCATAGCCTTTTGATTTCGCAATCGCTACACAGGTTGTTGAATCAAGTCCTCCCGAAAATAATATAACGGCTTTTTTTTGCATGACTGAATTTTTCCTCTTGCCTTTTTGCTGTTGTGTTGCGGATTATACCGGTTTTATAGCATACAGAGAAATCCTATATCTTCCACCTATATCTTCCATGCCTTCATGCAAAGTCAATTGACGTAAAATGACAGTCAGTTATAGTATGAACAGGCAGAAAATACGCGCAAGAAAATAGGGAGAGTAATGAGCAATATAGCAAGGTATTTGTTGGGTCTGGGCTTGATGCTCTATGTTTTTGCATTAGCGTTTTTCATGCAGTCCAATCTATCGGTGAATTGGGATGTCAGCTGGGACTTGCTGGTGACCAGACGAGTCATGCTCGGGGGCACTTACACAAAAGATTTTTTTGACTTGAATCCACCACTCATTTTTTACGAATATATGCCCGTTATTTTTCTAGAGCATGTATTGGCCATCAGTGAAGCCATCGCATTACAACTGTATGTGTTCTTTCTTTCATGTGTTTCTCTTTTTTTGTGCACTGTGTTAATGCAGGGTATTTTTTTAAAAAAAGATATTTGGATAAAGTATGGTTTTTTCTTTTCGATACTGTTTATTTTCCTTATTTTGCCAGGCAATGATTTTGGGCAACGTGAGCACCTGCTACTGATTTTCACGCTGCCTTATTTCTTAACCGTTGTGTCTCGCTTGCGAGGCAATGGAATTTCAGGTCGATTGGCGGTCGCAACAGGATTATTTGCAGCAGCTGGTTTTTGCATAAAACCTTACTTTCTTATACCTTTTATACTGGTTGAGCTTTATTATCTGTTTTTCACACGTCGATTATTGAGCTGGTTGCGTCCCGAAGTCGCTGCGATTATTGTATTTTTTATACCTTATATTATAAGTGTTTTTATTTTTTATCCGGATTATCTATTCACGGTTATCCCTATTGCAAAACGTTTTTATTATGATGGTTTTAGTGACTCATGGGCTACTGTGTTTTTTAGCCCAGTCATTTTATTTTGCTACTTTTCTATTATCATTTATTTATTCCAATATAAAAATACAGAGTATTCTGCATTAAAATCTGTTATGGCTGTCTCAATGACAGGTTTTTTACTCGCACATATATTACAGAGAACAAGCTGGACATATCACATCTATCCTTCATATGCCATGGCTTTATTAATGTCGATGTTTTTCCTGGTTATTTTTATAAAAAAAGGGAAAAATATTTTTCTTTTATCCTCCTATTTTGCAGTACTGTTGATATTTACGATTTTTCAGATAGATTCGCTCTATCAAACGGGTGTGAATTATAAAAAAAATAATGTTCCACTTATTGCTTTTCTTAAAGAATATGGAGAGCATCACTCCGTATATTTTATTGGTGCTTCTTCGAGAGAAATATTTCCAGCGATTAATGATGCGAATGTTCAATATGCTTCACGCTTTTTGCATTTATTCTGGATGCCTGGTATTGTTAAAAATCAGATAAAATATCTTAATAGCCCTTTTTATCAAAATTATAAAAGAGATGAAAATTTTTTAACTAAAATGCTGGCAGAGGACATTAATACAAAAAAACCTGACTATATTCTGGTTGACAATAAAGATCTCAAGCCATTTTACGCATTAATACATTTTAAATATTTACCTTATCTTGGCCAGAATGCAGATTTTAAAGCTGCTTTTAAACCCTATCATTATTTTACAACGATTGAAAAATATATGAATTCCACAGATCAAAAAAAATGGGATCTTTATTTTTTTCCAAATAAAAATGCCATACATCTTTATACTCGTCATGGTTGTGCTGTTGTTTTAACAGGGACAGGAAACGTTAAAAGGGTTTATGTTCTTATCCATAACAAGTGGGCTTCTAAAAATAATAAAATTTTTTATACAGATATGTTACTCACTCCAGAGGCATTGAAGCTGGTTGCAGGGCAGTTTGGTCTCATCCGAAGAGACATTGGAAATGCGCCTGTTTTAGATCAGATTATTACACGTTCCATTTTTTATCCCCTTTATAAATTTGATGTATATCGGCGTGATGCGAAAACAACCGAGAGGGTAGTGTATGTCTGATGTTGTAACTGCTTTATCTCTTTCAATTGCCGCCCCTGCCTATAATGAAGCGGCAGGTCTTCATCAGGTTGTTGAAGCGTGGCATGACTATTTAAAAAACCAAAAAAATATTCTGAAATTTGAAATTGTCATATGCAATGATGGCAGTCAGGACAACACAGGTTTGATACTGGATGAACTTGAAAAAAACCATGCCGAGGTTAAACCCATACACTTTGAGCATAATCAGGGAGCTGCTGCGGCCCTGGCTACGGCCATCGCTAAAACGCAATTTGATTGGGTATTATTAATGGATTCGGATAACCAGTTTCCGATTGAAAACCTGGAGATCATGCTGCAAGCCTTGCAAGACAAACAGGCCAGCGCTGTTATGGGCATACGAAAGAAAAAAAACAGTTTTTTCGCACGATTCGGTTCATCAGCCAGCGGATTCATTTGTAATTTGACGCATGGAACAAATATCAGGGATTTTAATTCCGCCTTCAAACTGGTTTCAGGGCCTTTGTTGCGTTCGTTCAGGCTGGAAGCAAAAGGCATGAATTATTCGACTGAATTGACATCTCGACTTATCGAATCCAAAATAGATTTTGTGGAAGTTAATATTGATCATCAGGCTCGCAGTATGGGTAAAAGCAACCTCAGGTTTATGCGTGATGGTATGCATCGACTGCTCTTTGTGAGTTATATTTCTTTCAGGCAATTGTTAATTAAATTGGGCATATTGAGACGTTCTTTATGAAAGATAAATTAAAAGAACCTTCATCTCATTTTGTTTCACACCAAACCAGGGTCGCTCTGTTTTGTGGTGGACGTGGCTCGGCTACCATTATTCATGAGTTATTGCACTGGCCCAATATTCATCTGACACTGATTGTCAATGCCTATGATGATGGATTATCGACAGGTGCATTGCGTGAGTTTGTTACACAAATGTTAGGACCTTCTGATTTTCGGAAAAATTTATCCTATTTGCTCGACCCTTTTTCAGAAGGGCAATACGCTCTTAAAGAATTATTGGAATTCCGTTTGCCACAGACTATCCGTCAGGAAGATATTTCCAATCTGGTGCATTTTATAAAAACTGAAAAATTGACTGCGCTGATTGAACCGGTCCGTAGTTTGTTGGCTCAGCTTAATCAGGAGCTTCTGGTTCCCGTTCGACAGTATCTGAATGCATTTTTTACGTATGCAGAAGATGTGAACCTGCAATTTGATTATAGAGATTGTTCTCTCGGAAATATTATTTTTGCAGGTGCCTATCTTGATAAAAATAATAATTTTAATGCTGCGGCTCAGGCAATGGGTAAACTGGTCAGCTCAAGAGCCGTATTGCTGAATGTCAGCCAGGGTGAAAATAGAATTCTGGTTGGACTGAAAGAAGATGGGCAACTGCTGGCTAATGAAGCGCAGCTTGTGAGTCCGCAATCTTCTATTCCTATTCGAGGATTATATTTTTTGAATCATCCTGTTTCCGCGAGTGAATGGGAGAGTCTGACTGATAAAAGTATTGTTGGGAAAGAAAATTGGCTAAAAAGTCGTGAAACATTGCCAGGTATTTCCCATGAAGCTGAAAAAGCTATCACAGAAGCGGATGTCATATTATTTGGCCCTGGAACGCAGCATTCTTCCCTGCTACCCAGCTATCGTATAGCACATCAGGCGCTACAGAATTCTCCGGCCTTGATCAAGGCGCTTGTGATGAATCTTGAGCCTGATCATGACATTCAGTTATTTTCAACAAAAGATATTATTGATCGCGCTCTTTTTTATATGAATGATCCGTATAATCTGTCACGTGTCATGACACATATTTTGATCGATACTTTCTGTACGCTTGATAATACTTCCCTGCAGCAGGAAGGAACAAAATACAAAAATATTCGGATAATTTATGATACATTTTCCAATCATGTTAAAAGAAAGGTTCATAATGGTAGAGAAATTGTTAGAAAAGTTTTACATGAACTGGAAAGTGCGGTGATCAATGACACAGACCATGCTTCATCAGTCGATATTTTTTTTGATATTGATAAACGATCTCTGGCTATTCACGCAATTTGTGAAGAATTTATTGAAACGAACTGGAAAAATCATTTTCTGGATGTTCAGCTTGCAATTAATCAGGCGCGTGGTGACAAAGTTCAACTTCCTGATTCACAAAAAATTATCGACGAAAATCGGGAGGGTGACTTTCCTGAAATCCAGTATTTTTCTGACTGGCTGAATGACAAAAAATCCGAGTATCTTGTTTTGTTGACAGGTGATGGAGAATATCGGTTTCGTGACGTTATGCTTGGGATAAAATTGTTGGAACAAAGTCATTTTGGTGCTGTATTTGGATCCAGGAATCAGAGTCGACTTCAGTTTAAAACATCCCTACAGGCAGCGTATGGCGAAAGAAAACTGTTAAGCAAGTTAAGTGCTGCAGCGGCATTTTTTATCAGTGCAATTTTTAGTATTCGTTTTGGTGTCATTTTTTCTGATCCGCTGACAGGATTCCGTATTTTTAAACGGAGTAGAATAGCTCATCGAGCTAACAATATTCCGGTTCACAATAAGGCGACACCTATTACGATAGCTAAATATTTGATTATGTCGAATGTAGAAATCGCGGAATTACCCGTTAATTACAGAACGTTTTCAGGGTTTACTGATCCACAATCAAGAATTCGTCGAGGCGTAAAAAATCTCGTGAGCTTATTTGCGAGACATAAATTATGAAAACCTGTGCGGTGATACCTGCAGCGGGTACCGGGACACGTCTTGGATCACCTATACCAAAAATTCTTTTGCCAATTACTGAAAATGAAACCGTTTTGTCTATTATATATCAAAAACTTTTTCCGATTGTTGATCATATTCATATTATCGTTTCACCCGCAGGCGCCTCCCTCATAGGTACACATCTTGCAGAGGCTATTAAAAATAATTTTGTATCCATCAATATTCAACATGAACCAAAAGGGATGGGAGATGCTATTTTTCGGTCTTATCCTTTCTGGGCAAAAGCTCAAAATATTCTGGTGATGTGGGGAGACCAGGTTTTTGTTTCTGAAAAAACGTTGAAAAATATATTCACCAGCCATGCGGGTGCTGAAAGAACAGTCACTTTACCGTTGGCTCGCATGGAAAATCCTTACGTAGAATACGTTTTTGACAAGCATTCAAGACTTGTTAACGTACATCAATCTCGCGAAGGGGATATCTGTTCTCCTGGAGGATTGTCAGACGTCGGTACATTTATGCTTTCAGTGCCTGATCTTCTGTCTGAATGGGAAAATTACATTAACAAGTCTATTGAGGGTGTTGAAACAGGCGAAATCAATTTTTTGCCTTTTTTACCTTTTCTTGACGGGCAGGGTTGGCAGGTTAGGATAACAGATGTGACTGATCCAACTGAATCAAGAGGAATTAATACCGCGGCTGATTTACTTTTTTTTCAGCAACTCTATTCTAAAAAATTAAACAGGGTTGCTACCTGAAAATGTAGGGCTTGTCTTTGTAGAGAGAGGTTTTCATGCGTAGCTCTTTTTCGCTTTCCAACCTGACAGCAGGGTTTGTTGCAGTACTTGTTGGTTATACCAGTTCTATTATTATTGTGATGCAGGCTGCTTCCGCTGCCGGGGCGACAACCAGCGAAATAAGTTCCTGGTTGCTCGCTTTGGGTATAGGCACATCAGTGACTTGTATAGGGCTTTCACTTTATTACCGGATGCCTGTTTTAATTGCCTGGTCCACACCAGGCGCAGCGCTACTCATCACGGGCTTGTCTGGAGCGAACATGTCTGAAGCTGTCGGTGCCTTCATTTTTTCTGCATTACTCATATTTTTATCCGGAGTGACTGGTCTTTTTGAAAAAGTCATTGCCTATATACCACGTTCACTCGCATCAGCCATGCTGGCCGGTCTTTTTTTGCATTTTGGCATGAATATTTTTACATCCATGCAGCATCAGCCAGAACTGATAAGTGCAATGTTTATAACTTACCTGATCGGTAAAAGATTTTTTCCGCGTTTTGTGATGTTGCTTGTTTTGTTGTGTGGGATAGCCATTGCTGGAACACATGGGTTACTTCATTTGACACATTTTCATTTTGCCTTGTCTATTCCGGTTTATACAGCGCCAGCATTTTCATTTGCGAGCCTGATTGGAATCGGGATTCCACTTTTTATCGTTACGATGGCATCACAAAATCTTCCTGGCATTGCAATAATGAAAGCATCCGGTTATAAACCGCCTGTTTCATCTATTATGAGTATTACAGGTATAACAAATATGCTGCTTGCACCTTTTGGCGGATTTTCTTTTAATCTGGCAGCGATAACAGCGGCGATCTGTTTGAGTGAAGAGGCTGATATAGATCCGGCAAAGCGTTATTATGCTACCATCTCTGCCGGTATCTTTAATTTGATTGCAGGATTATTTGGAGCAACTGTCGTCAGTTTGCTGTTTGCATTGCCTTCAGAATTAACGATGACAATGGCAGGGCTCGCATTATTAGTTGTTATGTGTAGCAGTTTAAAAACAGCCATGGATGAAGAAACGCAACGCGAGCCTGCCATGATTACTTTTCTGGTGGCTGCTTCTGGAGTCTCCCTGTTTGGAATCGGTGCAGCATTGTGGAGTTTAATAGCAGGTATAGTATCTTACGCGATCCTAAATGCTTACAAGGGAAGAAAATTCACATTGACTGAGACTCTGGAATTTAATGATACTTGAATAAATGTGTCTTGAACTCAATGGAATCATCCCACTCATTTTTTATCCTCTCAAATTCATTTTTTAACAGATCCATTAAAAAATTTGCATTGAATAATTCAGGGTAATTATTTTTTAATTCATTTAATGTGTTCTCATCCTTATTTTGTTCTGCTTCTACTTTTTTCATATACAGGTTTTTCACATATTTCAGCGTACAATTTTTAAATCGCATGGAGTATTTTCTCTTATGTTGATGATTGAGTCCTGTCAGTGCTGGCAAACGCTATTATCTTTGGTTCTAGGGCGTGTTTACAATTGATAATTTTTATTCATTTTATGAGAAAACAGGAGGTTTTCGAAAGACAAATCCGTGAACGATGCACGTATTTGTCGATAAAATGAATAAAAATTATCAATTGTAAACACGCCCTAGAGTAACAATATTAATGCCCCTAATGATACAGTCAAATTCGTGATAAACAAAGCCATATGCTGTTTACGTAATTCACCTTTATAATCCCAGTAGGAATGCAACAGAAATACAATCATCAAGGTAAAAGGAATCAGTAGAAGTGCGGCAAGTTTTACAAAAAAGCCAACCATGATCATGGTGCCACATATAATTTGCCATCCGATGGCAATGGATAATAGAAGCAGGGGTGAAGGTAATTTTTTTTGTAGCATAACTTCTGATATCGGCTTCCAATGGTAGATGTTCCACACGCCAAAAAAAGTGAAATAAAATCCTATCAGGATATGACCCATAAAAACCAATATTGAATGCAGACTATCCATCAATGCGATTCCAATAAGATGATACTACCCAGTATACAGTAGATCTCTTAATCGATCGAACAGAATAAATTGGAGTTTGAATAAAAACTGGCCTGATCAGGTGATTTTTCACAAAGAATATAGGGCGTGTCATCAACTAGCTGCAACTTATTGTTTTTACAATGGCTCGTCGGCTTCCAGCCTCCTGCGCTTTATTTGTAAAAACAATAAGTTGTAGCTAATTGATGACACGCCCTAACTCATTGTGTTGATTTTTTATCACGACTTTTAAACCAGTCGTCTCCGTATGAAATCAGAATTTCCTCGCCTTTTTGAATATTTCTATCCGCTTTTATTGTGGCGATTCGTTTATTGATATTGATGCTATAGCAGGCATTCGGCTCATCCGAGTGATTATAGATACTTCCATACCCTAAAAAAACAGCGTATTTTCTTTTAGCGGCGAAGTAATAATCTTCAAGGCTGTCATCCCAACCTTTTGAAAGGATAAAATAACATTGCTCAATGATTTCGCCTTTCACAATCTTTTTTTCTGCAAATACGCCAAAACCATGGCGTACTGATTTTTTTACAACAATTTTGTTTAAAAATAATTTCATGACTCACTTCGAAATCAAAGCCCTGATATCCAGGCGTTGGAAAAAAATAATGATACACTGTATAAACAAATCGATAAAAAAACCAGTGATTTTTCAGTTTTTATCACGAGCAGCCACAGCAGGAACTACAGCCATAATAACAGGTCTGCTGCACGCATGTGGTGCAAGTTCTTACGGATGTCTGACAGCAGTTACAATTATTCATATTGGCACATCCTGAAATGACTCCAAAACATCCTATCATCAGGATAGTACTTACCCACATTTTTGCTTTCATTTTTATTCTCCTCATTTCAATGTTGTCATATTTCATTATAACAAAAAATGCTTATACATTGCTGGAGATAGAAAGTCATTCATAAAATCAATACATTTAACAGGTTAACAGGAATATTTTGTCTTCGTTAACCTCATTTTAGGGCGTGTTTACAATTGATAATTTTTATTCATTTTATGAGAAAACAGGAGGTTTTCGAAAGACAAATCCGTGAACGATGCACGTATTTGTCGATAAAATGAATAAAAATTATCAATTGTAAACACGCCCTATGGATTATAATTATTTGAATTGCGCAACGTTAACTGATATTAATGAATTACCCGATAAATTTTTAATGAGTCATGAAAATGAAAAAAATGCTAACCTTGATTTTACTTGTTATTATTACCAGCTTCCCAGATGCAGTATTGCCAGAAAATCCTGATCATCCATATCAGTTATTAACTAATAATCTGGAACCTCATATTCTTCAAGTACCTGGGGGAAAAATTGAATATTATCGTTTCGGTCACGGAGCACCTTTAGTATTAATTACCGGATATTTTGCAAATGTTAAATCGTGGAACATGACTTTTCTTAAACTATTATCTACGAAAAATGATGTTATTATTTTTGATAACAGGAATGTAGGTGGTTCATTCAATTTATCTAAAAATTACAGTACGTCGGATTTGGCAGGAGATGTCGGTTATCTATTGAAAGCGCTGCATTTATCGCATGCTAATATTCTGGGTATTTCAATGGGCGGTATGATCGCACAACAATTTGCTATTCTTTATCCAGATAAAGTGGATCATTTAATTTTAATTAATACATTCATTGCTGGAATACAGCCTGCATTACCTGATAAACAAATTGAAAAAAATTTATATAAACAACCCTCAGGAAAATTACGGCAATATATCATGGCGTTAAGATTATTGTTTCCACCTGATGCTCGCTTTAAAATGTTTTTTACTTTTGCGAAAGATCGATTTAATCCACATTCTAAAGAAGTTTCTCTCTCTCCGACAGTGATCAGGCAACAGCAGAAGTTAGTGTTGGGCTGGATAAATAATACCGCAGCACTGCAAAAAATCAGACAAATAAAAATTCCTGTATTGATTTTGAGTGGAGGTTCTGATTACATCATTCCTTATTACAATACCGACGTTTTACATAAAGAAATCAGACACTCGAAACTGGTACGCTGGAAGCAGGGTGGCCATGCCATGATTTTCCAATATCCTGAATCCATCGCCAATACGATTAATCAGTGGCTTCATCGTAATGAGTTGCAAGATGAATATTTTTAGATAATTATTTAATATTAGCTTTCTTTTTTAGAGCTTCAAAACGCTTGTTTTCTCGCACTGAGCGATGTTTTACGCTTGAATTTCCACTGTTTTCAATTTGTCTCAATCCGATCATCCAAAATAACAATGGCACAATATACATCCAGCAAACCAGATAAAGAGTATAATCCGATGCTTCAGAGAGAGAAAGGTCATTGGAAATTGCACGTTCAATTGCTTCATAGGAAAATGTCGAAAAACGAAAAAGCTGAAATAGCGCTAGATAGACAATAGGCATGACTCCCGGTTTTTTAACTAGCCAGATTAAGCCAATCACCATGGTCATCACCAGAATAAATACCGTCATGATGAATGAACTCGAGTAAGTATCATTCTCTCGTATCAGTCGGAAAATTTGCCAAATAATATCTGCAAAGACCAGAGCGCATCCGGGCATCAGATAACGGCTATTTTTATGTAGCAGAAAAAATCCTGCCAGACATGATATTGCAGCCATTATCATAGGGAGTGTAAATTGCGACCCCATTTTGTGACTAATTAAATTAGATAACCAATATGCGGCAAATATAGATAAAAAAGTATACTCTGTGTTGACATCATGTAAAAACCATTCAGGTGGCAGTATCAGGAAAAATATATTTTTAAGTCCATATACCAGAAAAAAAACAGTTAATAAGGTGCCTAATAAAACCTGATCTGTAAAACGGGTATAAAAGTAAATTGCCGTGATTGATACAGTCAGTAAAACAATCCAAAAAAGCAATTTATATATATTATATTTGGCGAGCAATAAAGTTTCTTTAGCAAAGTTCCGGAAAGAAACAGGGTTGTTTCTTTCATTGCGTTTTTTCCACCAGCGAGAAAAATGGGGCGTTAGCATAAAGAGTAACATGACGATAACGACAGAATAAATTTCCAGCGTCCATAACTTATAATATAGATTGGAAATGAAGCTGAGAGCAGTCAGTACCCAAAAAAGGTAGCGCCATTTGATGTTCTGCAGTTGATATGCAATGGCTAGAAAAATGAGTGTAGGCATCAATATATCCTTATAGATCCTTCACATGGCTATTATAATAAGTATTGTAACGTATAGTGATTAAATAATATAACTGTAATTGCTCTAGCAATTCCACAATGGCCGGTAATCCCATTACCGGCCATTGTAGTGGCTATCTTCTACTGACACGCCCAACCACCTGATCGCCAAATCCAGGCGCATCAGGAATCATAAAAAGTAAAGAAGTAGGGTCAGGAACTGGCGCGTAGATGTTACCATCTCGTCTCCAATTCCTGCCGCCTCGAACGCAGCTTGCGGATTTGCCGCACTACGCTCTCTTGACAACTTCTTGTTAAAATTTATGTGACATATCGGTCTGGTTGACTTTCGTCAGGCTGCATACCTAATCTGGTAATCGTGAAAGATTCCAGTGTTCCGATCCGTCGATATCTTGGTCCTGTATTTCATGAATTAGCAAGACAGAAGGAATGTAAAATTTTAGAGGGGCATATGGTGCAGGATCATGTCCATATGTTAATAGCCATTCCGCCAAAATATGCGATATCGCAGATAGTAGGTTATATCAAGGGGAAAAGTGCGATAGCAGTGGCTCGCCAATTTGGAGGAAAAAAGCGGAATTTTAACGGAGAGAGTTTTTGGGCTCGAGGTTATGCTGTTTCAACCGTAGGATATGAAGAGCTAAAAATTAGAGAATACATTCAAAATCAGGAGCAGCTTGATAGAACGAGTGGCGCAGATGAGAAAGGTAATTTTTAATTTGAGATGAACTAACAAATGGCAGTCCTTGGGACTGCTAACAGCCGTGAAGCCACCCGCATTGCGGGTGCGTTATCACTTCTCGGCAAGTGAGCGCTATGAATTACGTCAAAAAGAATCAAGACCGTTGATGGATTCTTTCAAAAAATGGCTTGATGAAATATTGCCAACAGTATTGCCGCAATCAGCTTTAGGTAAGGCCATCAAGTACGGATTAAATCGGTGGCCTGGATTAATGCGATTTTTAGAGGATGGGCGACTTGAAATCGATAATAATCTGACAGAACAAAAAATCAAACCCGTTGTGATTGCACGAAAAAACTTTTTGTTCGCCGCATCTGTTGCGGGTGCAAAAGCATTATGCATGCACTTCAGTTTTATCCAGACGGCCAAATTGCATGGCCATGATCCTTATCATTATTATGTCATTGTGTTGAAACGATTACCTCACTGCAAGACAGTCGAAGACTATGAAAAACTATTACCCTGGAACATGAACCCTGATGGCAGTTATAAAAGCTACATCAGCAAATATGCGATTGATTATACCGAAATATCTCACAGCCTGACAACAATTTAACAAAAAATTAATGCAGAATGAACCACGTGGTTCATGGATCGCTTACGTGTTTTCAATTCTCTCAATCTGTTTGCCGAACAACGATGAACGTACTTGGCCAAACTGCGTTGATAATTGTTGTTAATCCATCTGATATCGACTTCTAAAATTTTCGTCTCTTTAATAAGAGTCAATTTTCTGGCGAGTACCAACATGGATTTAGGAGATGGAATAGAGGGTGGATACTTCAAGTATTGCAGTTTTGACGAACGATTTTCAACTTGTAATAATTGATCTAATTTTTCTTTGGTACTGTCATTGAGTAATGCCATTAATCGAGTAAAAATATCCTGACGAGATTTTTCACGTTGAGTAATGATTATTCGCTCTAATGTATCATTGCTTGGATATAATATCTTATTCGTTTTTAAAAACTGTTTCGCCTCTGCAAGTAGCAGAGTAACCTGATCAACGCGTTTTGCCGTTTCAAATAAAAATTCAGCGAAATTTTCTGATGTAACAAATAATTTTAAACGCAAATATTCTCGAATATTATATTGATGTCTCGAAATATGCTGTCTGTGTTTTAAATATTCTGAAATTTGTTTTTTATCAATTCCAATTTGTATTGAAGCAAACGACATAATTTCATCGATGATCTCAAATGGTTTTTGTTTAGGAAAATAATTTAATAATCTGGCATAAATAAGCTGATATGCAAATCCCAGTTTATTACGGTTTCCTCGATATGATCTTATTTTTTCTAAATCTGCCTGAGAAAATCTACCGCACTCGATGAGTTGCTGTGGCGAATAGTGTGAAATACCAACCCCTTAATATTTTTTATTTATGTTTGATGCTCGTATTTGCTGATTTCCACATTACGAAAGCGTAGATATTTATAAAGAGTACTCTTGGAAATCCCTAATTTTTTTGCGATTTGCATCACAGAAAGTTTTCCTTCACGGTATAAGGTTTCAACTGCATACGCTGTTGCTTCTGATTTTTTTGGTAATCCCCGTGGCCTGCCACCCAAGCGCCCACGCGCGCGTGCTGCACTTAAACCAGCTTGAGTACGTTCACGAATAATATCTCGCTCAAATTCCGCGAGAGACGCAAATATATTAAAAATGAGGCGACCTTGAGAGGTAGTGGTATCGATGGGATCATTTAAGCTGCAGAGACCGATATTATTTTGAATAAGCACTTGAACAAGATCAACAAGGTGTTTTAAGGATCGACCCAAACGATCTAATTTCCATACTATTAACGTATCATCTGGACGTAATTGCTTTAACAAATTGTTTAGTATTGGACGATCAGCCTTAACACCGCTGACAATTTCTTCATATATTTTCTCGCAACCCGCATTTTCTAACGCGATGACCTGCATATCAAGGTTCTGTTCTCGTGTGCTGACGCGTGCATAACCGATTTTCATTTGAGCTCCTGTGGGCGGCTATTGTATAGTCCATTAGCGGGCAAGTTTTTGATACTTAATAATAAAATAGTTAAGTAGACTCAGATTATAGGAACCAGTATACTATACCGAATTCAGGCCATTTGAAACTCCTTTTTTAGAAAATCACGGAGTGCAGAATAACGGTCGTTTTAATGAACCATACAATAAACGAGAAGTAATATATGAGCACCATTTGCTTTCACATAGAAGAATCTGAAATACAGTTAAAATATTTAAAAAATCTATTAAAATACATGGCTAATAAAAAATTAATGCCTGAAAATATATTACTTACTTAAGATAAAATAAAAATAAATAACGCAGGAGATAGAATAGATATGTCAATCGCTCGACCAATGCGCAAAGAATCAAATAGTTACGAGGTTGTCATTGTAGGCGCAGGCCTTGCTGGATTAAGTTGTGCCATGACTATTTCTCAGACTAAACGCGTTCTTTTAATAGAATGTCGAGATGAAAAACTTTTCGCGTTACGCCCTCAATTAATACACCTTAAACAAACTATGATAAACAACCTACAAAAACTATGTACTTCTGAAAAAGATGGAGAATTTTTCGATAAATTAAGATTCAATTGTCATTTTGCAATCAAAGATATTCAACATTTTTTACATAGCAAAATTAGCACTCGATGTACTATTTTATTTAATTCAAAAATTTCTAGTATTAATATGGAAAATGGTGATTTACACATTTCACAAGATCTTGGTGCCATCCAAAAAAATATTAAAGCTAATTTTGAAAAGTTCTTCTTCTTAACTGAAGGCGGCAATCGTGAAACAGCAAAATTATTAGGTCAGTTTATTCAATTTCAGCCAGTTGTAGGCAGACCCCAGCTAGATAATGTTACAGCCTGTTTTACGATTACAAAAAATAATGAGGCTCCCATAATGAGTTGTCCTGTGGATCAAATTGGACTTATCATAGATGGAGCCTATTGTGGTTACATTTATTATGAAAGATGGCACAAAAATATAACGACAATGAAAATCAGCATAACCATGAATGTTTCACCGGAGCGAGCTTACGCGTTTAAACATGATAAATCCTTAATGGCACGATATTTAACACATTGTGTTGCATCTATTTTCGATGACAGTGAATTAAAAATCGAAATTACGAAAAGTGATAAAGAAGGAGAAGCTGGACTTAAAAAAGATGATTTAAAAGCTGCTTTTTTCACGATGAAATTTATGGAGGTTATACAAGCTGCTTTCATGTATAAAGGCAGGACAGTTGCATCAGGAGGTGATGGAAAAAGAGATCCTGACTTTTTTTTAGGGCATGGAGGTTGTGATGCGCTTGACGATGGAATTAAATTAATGCAATTGGCAAATCAGAATTTAACTGTAGAAGATTAT
>Ga0206942_1124_pt1 | contig 22780 bp, 25 predicted proteins | sample Alteio_BWOrgHeat_6_FD_153253 | JGI IMG/M metagenome (GOLD analysis project Ga0206942, IMG submission 153253) | Enriched cells from forest soil in Barre Woods Harvard Forest LTER site, Petersham, Massachusetts, United States -... | ecosystem: Environmental > Terrestrial > Soil > Temperate forest > O... | reverse complement strand
GCTCAGCATTGTTCCAGGCAACCGAACATTTCATGTGTGTACAGGTTGGATTTAAAGCATGCAAACCACCACTTTCATCTTTATGCAATGCAATAGTATGGCCTTCATATTTTACAACCCTGCCTTCACCGGGCGCCATATCTGCAAGCTCTTTCAGCTTTTCATTTGCAAACCATTTGCCTGCAAACATTCTTACTACATCAGCATTATGCGATAGAAATGAAACAAACCCGGCAACAGGTTTTATACGGTTTGGATCATATAATTTAATGTAAGGGTTTTCTTCATTCAGGATTATGCTTTTTAAAGTAACGGCAGCTACATGGCTGTACGTCATACCATTTCCTCCGTAACCTGATGCCACCAAAATATTTCCTTTATGACCAGGTAAATGACCAATATATGGTAAAGCATCTGCAGGTTCAAAATATTGAGACGACCATTTGTTTACTACTTCATCTACATCAAAATGTTTTCTCACATAAGCTTCCAGTTTCAAAAAACATTCATCTGTATTTTCAACATGGCCAGTTTTATGATCTTCTGCACCAACAATTAAATAAGTTGAATTTTTTATTTTTTGTGAACGGATGTAATGATATGGATCATACATATCATAAAACAGATTGCCAGGATATTTTTTATTTTTCAACGTAACAGCCATCGCATAGCTGCGATAAGCTGCACACCGTAAATGTAACAGGTTAACACCAGGCGGGATATGTGTTGCATAAATTAAAAATTCAGCCTGAAAATTTCCTTTTTCAGTTACAATATTTATTACGTCATTTTCATCAACATCTTCAACACGGCATTGTTGTAAAATCACTCCGCCCAAATCTTCAAAAACTTTTGCTAATGCATGTACATATTTTACAGGATGAAATTTTCCCTGACCATCAACACGCATTACCTTTTTATGAGCAATACTTACAGCCAGTTCATTTGCATAAACCGCTTTTACGTTCACTTCCCTGCAGGCATCATGAATATCCTGTAATTCTTTGTTTTGTTTATCATCCTGCGCAAATAAAAATGCCGAGGCATCTTCAAATTCGCAATCAATATTGTATTCTTTTATGATTGATTTAATTAATTCAATTGCTTCTTTTGAAGATTGCGCCACCAATTGCGCATTTTCTTTCCCGAAATTTTTTATGATAGTTGTGTAAGGAGTATCAAGCAAAGTATTTAAATGTGCTGTTGTTCCGCTTGTCGTTCCAAAACATAAATTATAGGCTTCAAATACAATACATTTTTTACCAGCTTTCTGCAGTTGCAGCGCTGTGGTAATTCCTGTAATTCCGCCGCCAACAATAGCCACATCAAAGCTGTTATCAGAAAAAAAATTACTTTTATTAAATTCGGTTACAGTGTTCTGCCATAAACTTACACAGGCCCCGTCTCTTGCTATCATTTTAATTTTTTTTGCCTGATTTTACATTGTGATGCGACCTGTTATTGTGTGTTACATCATCGCCTTTAAAATCTTGCTCTGCGTTAGCACGGCTATCAAGATTATCACGAATTTCCGGGCGTGTTTTAATTGTATGGCTTTTATTATTTGATTGAGGTGTTTTGCTGTTGGGCGTTTTCATAATTAATCTTTTGAAATAAAAAAGAAAAATTCATGCCATCAAAAATGTTGGGTTATTTATTTTTATGCAACAGGTTGTCAAACTTTTCCAGTACCGTTTCAGTATAATATAATTGTGCAGGAAAGCCTTCTTCCTGATCCGGTTTAATTATTCCGCTTTCAATTATTTCCTTATTAAGGCAAATGGAATAATAAGCATACAAATCATTTATCTTTTTTTCAGGAACTTTTGCTGCATAACCCGTAATGCCAATGCCGTAATCACTCAAAAAAATGCTGCAAATATTTCTGCTTAATTCTTCTGCAATTTTTTTTGAAACACAATCGCATTCAATGGCATGCAAAGGCTCAATTAAAAGATGCCGGCATTTTTGCCCTAAGTTGTAAGCTGTAATTCCACCCTGGAAAAAAAGAGATGCTTCTTTGGCGTTACTAAAAGCAGCTTGCAACAATCCAGCGGTTACACTTTCTGCAACCGCAACTGACCGGTGTGTTTTTTTAAGTGCTCCTGCAACTCTATTCAATAATTCCTTATCAAACATTATTGACCATTATTTGCCAAATATTTTTGCTCCCAAAATCAAAACCAAAATAAATAATACTAAAAAGATGATGAATAAAAATTTGGCAATAGAAGCAGCGCCGGCAGCAATACCGGTAAATCCGAAAATTGCAGCAACAATCGCAATGATAAAAAATATGGCAGCCCATTTAAGCATAACAAAGATTTTTATTACTTAATAATAATATAAATTCATGCCAATAATGTATAAAAATACTTAAGTGATACAAATACATAAACCGATTGATTTGTGAATTTTTTTTAAGTTTGATTTTAAATTTTACACAAAATCAAGGCTGATGCAAAGAATGCAAAAACGCTTTTCATTTATTTTTACCGTGTTGTGTTTTATGCTATGCATAGCAGGGTTTGCGCAATCAAATAACGAATCTTTTTACGTGTTTAAAGAAGACTGGAGTCCTGCACCTTCTCTTGAGTCATGCACATATTTTATGCATGAAGTAAAAAAAGGAGATTCAGAATACGGTTGCCGTTATTATACAAAAAACGGCCCTATGATAAAAACAGGAAACGTATAAGGATGCAGAACTTAAAATTCCTAACGGCCGCTTTTGCTGGTATAATGAAAAGGGTAAAATTGATAGTTGCGGATTAGTAAAAAATTTACGTAAAGATGGTAATTGGGATTATTATTTAGGAGACAGTATTCGTGCCACTTACTTTGATGAATATGATAATGGCAAATTCATTAAACGTGATGTTACTGCAGATACAGGCATAACGAAACCGGATGCTGATACTTCGTCTAAAACATTTACTACAATACAAATTGCGGCTCAATTTCAAAACGGAAGCAAAGGCTGGGTAAAATATTTAGAAAAAAATGTTGAAACTCCTGCGCGTTTCTCTTCCATATTTTCATCCGGAGTATATACTATTACTGTATGCTTCTTAATAGATAAACAAGGGCATACAGGTGATATTTATTTAAGAAAATCAATTGAGTGGTCAGCAGATAAAGAAGTATTTAACATTATCGAAAAAAGCCCGCCCTGGAAACCTGCCGTACAGAATGGAAGAGTAGTTAACTACCGGCAATTAGAAAATATAAGTTTTGCAGTTAATTAGACAATTATGTTTCTCTTCAGCAACTTTCAAGTATGTCTTTCCGAAAATTTATTCTTCAAAGCAACATTGTGAAAAACTGGTCGGTTTTTTTTATTTCAGCACAATAAAAAATCTTCTTTTACAAAGGCGTTTGATTTTTATTTATTCCAGTGTATTTGAAGAGTACTAAACTGTTCTCAGTTAATTGGTAAATTTATTATTATTGAGTGCCAAAAAAACTACGCTTCTAAAACCATTTTTTCTTAATTGTAACAGATCATCAAGTTCATGATTATACAGGTCTTCTATTAAATAACCCTCTATATTTTCTACCGCTGCGGCTTTAAGCCCTGCATCTGCAGCCTGGTAGGTATGTTGAACGTTGATTGCGAAATTATTATATGACTTAGCCTTATCTTTTTCTTCGACACCTTGAACATCCGGCTTATCAGGTTCGTTGATATTATTTACCGGGTATAACCAGTTAAAATTATAAATATCATGTACCGGAATGGTATCCCATGTAAAAAAAAGAATTAGCTCAGATGCTTCTAATACTTTGGATTATTATTTAAGAAGGGATGAATTTCATTACGCAATAACGGATCATTTATAAAACTGATTTCACAGGTTTTGACGCTGGATTTATTCGAGCAGAGAAATATAGCTTTTTTTATGCGTTCTAACTTTTCATCCGGAATTACATTGATTTGTAATTCATCCCCCGGGTTTGTATCGTTTGCGTTAACCCGAAATCTTCTCATCTGGTATTTTTTAAAATCGTGTATAATTTTCATCTTGAATTTTCTTTAGTGAAATTTAAAAGGCTGCCTTTTGGTTGAAGAACAGCCTTTAATTTGCTTTTCGGATTGACATATAACCCCTTATATGATTTACAGAATGTTAGTGCAAAGTTCTGTTCAACGCAATTTTAAATGTTACATATTGTTAATAACTTACATCTTTTACAGAATCAGTAGTGTTGTGTGTTACAGAATTAGTTTAATAAGTTATATAATTTACAGGATATTTTCATGGTTATATAAGATATTATTAGAAAGCACTAATAAAGATGCAGTGTTTGGTTTCATTAAGTATCTTCAACACATGCTCAGGTATATAAAATGAAAATTTTTATAAAAAATATGGTAAGCCTTCGCTGTAAAATGTTAGTAAAGGCAGAGCTGAAAAAGCTGCATATCGCTTATAAAATCGTTGACTTAGGTGAAGCAGATTTAGAAGAACCACTTTCAGATGAACAGTATAGTGAACTAAAAATACTATTAGCAAAATCAGGGCTGGAACTGATGGATGATAAGAAAGCAATGCTGGTAGAAAAAATAAAGAATGTAATTATTGAAATGGTGCATTATGCAGATGAATTACCGGAGATAAATTTTTCAGATTATTTAAGTGAAAAACTCAATCATAATTATACTTATCTCTCCAATCTTTTTTCAGAAGTAAAAGGTATTACTATTGAACATTTCATCATTATTCATAAAATTGAAAAAGTAAAAGAGCTGATTATGTATGATGAATTAAATCTTACTCAAATCGCTTTTAAAATGAATTACAGCAGCGTGGCACATCTTTCAAATCAGTTTAAAAAAATAACAGGGTTAACGCCATCTTTTTTTAAAGGACTTAAAGATAAAAGGCGTTCTTCACTTGAAGATATGTGAATCATGTAACTTCTATAATTATTTGTGTAACAAGTCTGGTTTGAATTAAATACATCTTTACATCATTAAAACAAAATGAAAAGCTATACTAAAGATGCACCAGAATTAGAAAAATCACTTTCTCATATTATTGTTGAAATAATAGAATATGTACCGAATGCAATAGTAAGTAAAACCATTATAAAGAAAACAACGGGAAATATTACTGCTATGTCTTTTGATGAAGGCGAGGAATTAGGTGAGAAAACGATTCCTTTTGATACGTTTATCCAGATAATTGACGGCAACGCAGAAGTAACTATTAATAAAAAGATACACCAGCTTAAATTAGGCTGTGGGATTATAATACCCGCTCATTCAGCGCATTGTTTTAATGCACATGAGCAGTTTAAAATGATATCTACTGTAATTAAGAACGGCTACGAAGATTAGCTTCTCTGCATACTTTATTACTACAAATTAAGATTATTTTTTAACCGGCTGATTTATATAACCAGTGTGTGAATTATGTAATTCTAATGTTGAATTATGTAATAAATTCTTTGCATACTCAACTTAGATTTACCAACACTATGAGTTCTTTAAAATATATATTTTTAGTTGATGATGATACAGATGACCAGGAATTATTTATTGAAGCCTTAAGTGGAGTAGAGAATGTAAGTTTATTTGGCGCGGCCAATACCTGCACTGAAGCACTTAAGACACTTAAAAGCTGCAGCTTGCTCCCTGACTTTATTTTTCTTGATTATAATATGCCGGCAATGAATGGCATTGAATGTTTGTGTGAAATCATTAAAAACCCAAGAACAAAAAACATACCTGTAGTTATGCTCTCAAGTGCTTTTGAGCAGGAAGAACTTGCGCATAAGCGCGGCGCCAAAGGATTTATTAAAAAAACGTCTGACATACCAGGATTAAAAACAGTTCTTAATCAAATAATTAATTCCGGTGTTACTATAAACTATATATAACAGATAAAGCGAATTCTCTTTTATCCTTATAAAAATGTTCTATGAAAAAAATCAAAAAAAAATATGCCGTGAATAAGCATAATTCAAAAAGCATATAAGTTCTATCATAATATTCCTTATTTAAACATAATTAAATGAAAGCTTTAGTTTATCATGGTCCTGGGAAAAAAGTATGGGAAGAAAAACCTAACCCTGTAATTTTAGAATCAACGGATGCAATTATAAAAATTTCCAAAACTACTATCTGCGGAACTGACTTACATATATTAAAAGGTGATGTTCCTGAAGTTATTGATGGAAGAATCTTAGGACATGAAGGTGTAGGAATAGTTGAAGAAGTGGGCAGCGCTGTTACCGGGTTTAATAAAGGAGATCATGTTTTAATATCCTGTATTACTTCCTGCGGTAAATGTGAATACTGCAAAAAAGGAATGTATTCTCATTGTGAAAAAGGCGGTTGGATATTGGGTCATTTGATTGATGGAACACAGGCAGAATATGTAAGAATACCTTTCGCAGATAACAGCCTTTATCATGTGCCTGAAAACGCAGATGAAGAAGCATTAGTTATGCTAAGTGATATTTTGCCCACCGCCTTTGAATGTGGTGTTTTAAACGGTCAGGTAAAGCCCGGAGATACTGTAGCAATTGTAGGTGCAGGTCCAATAGGTTTAGCAGTATTGATTACTGCGCAATTTTATACGCCTGCTGAAATCATTATGATTGATATTGATGACAATCGTTTGAATGTTGCTAAAACTTTCGGTGCTAACCAAACCATTAACAGTGGTAATGAAAACGCATTAGAAAAAATAATGAATCTAACTGAACAAAAAGGGGTTGATGTAGCGATTGAAGCGGTTGGCGTTCCAGCTACTTTTGAATTGTGTGAATCAATTATAGCAGCCGGAGGGCATATTGCCAACGTTGGTGTTCATGGCAAAAGTGTTAACCTGCATTTGGAAACATTGTGGTCAAAAAACATTACAATTACAACACGACTTGTTGATACAATAACAACTTCTATGTTATTAAAAACTGTTACTTCCAAAAAATTAGATCCGTCAAAATTAATCACGCACCGTTTTCCATTGAAAGATATAGAACATGCTTACGATACATTTCAGAATGCAGCAAAGGAAAAAACTTTGAAAGTGATTTTATCGAGTTAAAATTGCTAAAATTTCTTATGAATTATATAACCTTAACCGGGTTAACAGCTCCAGCCTGCACTACGTTTTCTTTTTTACTGCAGGCAATTAGAACAATTCAAACAAAAGATACTTCGGGAATATCTTTCTATATCTATTCTCTCTTTGCATTTGGCATCTTGCTTTGGTTTTTATATGAAATATGCAGCAGCAATTGGCCTATCATTTTTGTTAACGGTATAACATTTGTTTTTCGGTTACAATACTTGGGTATAAAATAAAGTATAAATAAATCCCTAACTGAACGAAAGCGTTTAATTAAATGTGTTTATAATGGAACCTGATTCTGAAAAAAATAAGTTGAGCCAAACAAAAAAATATTTCATTTCCAGAAGAATAGATGAATTCTTTATAGACATACATAATGTTTCTAAATTTATTGTCCGTTTTTTTAAAGAAGCTTTTTTACCTCCGTATGAATTTCAGGAAATAATCAAGCAATGTTATGAAGTAGGTTATAAATCGCTTTTCTTAATTTCTTTAACCGGTTTTATTACGGGTATCGTTTTCACCAAGCAATCACGTCCTTCTTTATCCACATTCGGTGCGAGTTCATGGCTGCCTTCATTAATATCCATAGCAATTATTCGTGCGCTGGCGCCATTGGTTACAGCTTTGATTGCCGCTGGAAAAGTAGGTTCAAACATGGGCGCTGAATTGGGGTCTATGAAAGTAACTGAGCAAATTGATGCTATGGAAGTATCTGCAACCAACCCGTTTAAATTTCTTGTGGTAACGCGTGTAATAGCCATAACATGTATGTTGCCCATTTTGGTAATGTATACCGGTTTTATTGGAATGATAGGATCTTATTTAAACGTGCATCATAACGAGTTAACAAGCTACAGAGCTTTTTTTAAAAGTGCTTTTGGCACAATTTCTTTTCTCGATATTTTTTCATCTGTCATTAAATCAGTTGTTTTTGGTTTTACTATAGGTATAGCAGGATGTTACCAGGGTTATTATGCACAGGGAGGAACACAGGGTGTGGGAAGAGCAGCTAATAAAGCTGTGGTTATTGCAATGTTCATGGTCTTTATAGAAGAAATGATCATTGTGCAATTTGTAAATGCAATACGTTAACCGGCAATGGAAAAAGATATAAGGAACGATACAAGAGAGGCGGTGATCTCCATAAGAGATTTGAAAAAATCTTTTGGAGATGTAACGGTTTTGGATGGAATAGATATAGATGTATTTAAAGGAGAAAACCTAGTAGTGTTAGGCAGGTCAGGAACAGGCAAATCTGTTTTGATAAAAATTATTGCAGGACTCTTAAAACCAGATAGTGGCGTGGTAAACGTATTAGGCAAGGAAGTTGACAAATTAAATGAACCGGAATTGCGAACGTTACGTTCTAAAATCGGGTTTTCTTTTCAAAGCAGCGCGCTTTATGATAGTATGACTGTAAAAGAAAATCTTGCATTTCCGCTTGTAAGGAATAAAAGAAATTTAACCAGCAAAGAGGTTGATGAAGCTATTGAAAAAGTTCTTGAAGATATAGGGCTGCCCCAGGTTATTAACCAGTTTCCTTCAGAACTGTCCGGTGGCCAGAAAAAGCGTATAGGTATTGCGCGAACATTGATTCTTCAACCGGAAATTATGTTGTATGATGAACCAACTTCAGGACTTGACCCAATAACCAGTGTTGAAATAAATAATTTAATGAATGAAGTGCAGCAGCAATATAATACCAGCTCTATTATTATAACACATGATCTTACCTGTGCTAAAATAACAGGGAACAGGGTAGCCATGCTTGTTGATGGCAAATTTTTAAAGCAGGGAACTTTTAAAGAAGTTTTTAGTTCTGATGATAAAAATCTGAAAAGTTTTTATGACTATAATTTTATTAATACTCCATGATGCAAAATTTCTTACCACTATTTTATAGGCATCTGTAAACATTAAATACAACATTTAAAAAAATGAAAACTATAAAAACTAATCATCCTGTAACCGTAGGGATTTTTGTATTTCTTGGACTGGTGATTTTAGTTATAGCCGTTTTTACCTTGGGTAATCAAAAGAAAACATTTGTAAAAGCATTTGCGGTTAATGCAGTTTTTAATGATGTGGGAGGATTGCAGGAAGGCAATAATGTTTGGTTTTCCGGTGTAAAAGTAGGCATAGTAAAAAAGGTGAGTTTTTACGCCAACTTCCAGGTACTGGTTACAATGAATATTGAAAAAACAGCAGCCGCGCATATTCATAAAGATGCTAAAGCAAAAATAGGTTCAGATGGATTAATTGGAAATAAGATAGTTATTATTTATGGCGGCAGCGTTGCAACAGCACCGGTAGCAAAAGATGATTTTTTGACAGTGGAAAAGGCACTTAGTACAGAAGATATGCTTGTAACCTTACAGGCAAATAATAAAAATTTACTCGAAATAACAAACAGCTTTAAGAGCATAACCAAAAAAATAGATAGCGGCAGCGGTGCAATAGCAACATTGTTAAATGATGCATCACTTTCAAACAAACTAAAAGTTACGATGAATAATTTGCAGGCTACTACTGCAAATTTTGAAGCAGCTTCATTAAATAGCCGGAATGTAATTTCAAGTCTTCAAACCTTTACAGCAAAATTAAATACACCCGGAAGTTTATCAAATGAACTTGTATCGGATACGACTGTGTTTAATAATTTAAGGAGTACTGCTATTAAATTAAAAGAATCAGCAGATACTGCGTTTCAATTCTTAGACAATTTAAAAACTGTCAGTGAGAATTTGAATAGAAAAGATAATGCTGTGGGTGTAATATTAAATGATACGGCTGTTGCATCATCTTTAAAAAACACAATTAAGAACCTTGAATTAAGCAGTCAAAAATTAAATGAAGATCTTGAAGCGGCGCAGCATAATTTTTTATTGAAAGGGTATTTTAAAAAGCAGGAAAAAGATAAACCGGAGTAATGTTTTAGAAATACTATCATTAGTTTGATTACATAGAATGGTACAGCTTTATTTGAGTAGTATAATGAATTGCTCAAATTTTAAACTACTGGTTATGAAAAGATTTGTAAAACCATCTTTTTAAAATTTCTGCAGATGCAAGATATATAAGCACAATGGCAAGAATTGCGAAATAAAACTTAACAGGCAAAATAGTAAATCCTAAAGTACCTGCAAATGGAAGAAATGGAAATAGTAAAGCGATTACGACGATCAATATTGTGCTCGCTAAAAGATATTTTCCAGGCCTGCTTTTGATAAATGATTTATGTGTGCGAACAACCAAAACAATTAATGATGCTGAAACCACAGACTCAATGAACCAACCTGTATGAAATTCAATTTCACCTGTCTTAAAGAGTAATATTAATACACCAAATGTGAGGTAATCAAATACTGAACTTAGTATGCCAAACACCAGCATAAAATGTTTGATGAATTTTATATCCCATCTGCGTGGCTTGCTTATCCAGTCATCATCTACTGCATCATTAGCAATGGTCATTGCGGGTAGATCGGTCATGAGATTTGTGAGCAAAATCTGTTGCGGCAATAGCGGTAAAAAACGCAGGAACAATGAAGCGCCTGCCATGCTAAACATATTCCCAAAATTGGCGCTCGTTGCCATGAAAATATATTTTTGCGTATTGGCAAAAGTTCTTCTTCCTTCTTTTACACCTTCTATTAAAACATTCAGATCACGGTCTAACAACACAAGGTCAGCCGCTTCTTTTGCTACATCTACTGCGGTGTTAACAGATATACCAACATCAGCTGCATGAAGTGCCGTTGCATCGTTGATACCATCACCCATATAACCGACAACTTTACCTGCTTTTTTTAATGCGAGTATTATAAGTTGTTTTTGGATAGGTTCAACTTCAGCAAACACATCTGTTTTAAGAACATTGAATCGTAAAGCTTCAACGCTCATATTTTTCATATCATTACCCGAAAGAATGGTTGAACTGTTTAGACCTACTTTTGCTGCCATGCTTTTGGCAATAAGTGCATTATCGCCTGTAATAACTTTCAATGCAATACCCAAACTGTTTAATGTAGCAATCGTTTCAGCAATACCTTTTTTTGGTGGATCAAACAAAGAAACAAAGCCTGCAAATACCATATCTTTTTCATCTTCTTTATGAATAGCGCCATTGTTGTCCCAGCTTTTATAAGCAACACCAAGCGTACGGTATCCTTCTACACTAAAGCTTTCATACGTTTTAATTAATTGCTCTTTTACTTCTGATATAGGCACCTGCTTTCCTTCTGCATCTTCTGCAAAACTGCATATCTCTATAATTTTATTTACAGCGCCTTTGGTAACCATTTGTGAATGTTCTTCGCCGGAAACCAACAGCGTAAGACGTTTGCGAATAAAATCATATGGTATCTCATCCAATCTTTTTACTTCTTTATAATCAGCAATATCAAGACTGGCAATCGCTTCATCAATAGGATTTTTAAAACCCTGTTGCAGCATTGCATTTGTTTTAGCGAGTGCTAATACTTTTTTATTTTCTTTTTGATAGCAATCTGTTCCCTTAAATACTTCAACTTTACCTTCTGTAAGCGTGCCGGTTTTATCAGAACATAACACATCCATACTGCCAAAATTTTCAATTGAGTTCAGCCTTTTTACGATCACATTTTTTTTTGCCATTTTACGGGCGCCTTGTGCAAGATTTACAGTAATGATTGCAGGAAGCAATTGTGGAGTTAGTCCAATAGCAATAGCCAATGTAAAAAGAAAAGAGTCAAGAACAGGCTTATGCATTAATACATTAATACCGAAAATTAAAACCACGAGTACCATGGTGATCTCCATTAACAGGTAACCAAAATGGCGGATACCTTTTTCAAATTCAGTTTCAGGTATAGCTGTTTTTAGTGTTTGGGAAATATGGCCAAATTCTGTATTAATTCCTGTTGCAATTACTAATGCCTTTGCACTGCCGCTTACCACATGCGAACCCATAAATAATGCATTGGTTCTTTTTGCCAGTACAGTTTCAGCAGGTAAAACTGATGGTTGCTTTTCAACAGGAAATGTTTCGCCGGTAAAAGCAGCTTCATCTATAAACAATTCGTTTGACTCGATTAAGAGACAATCAGCGGGTATCATATCTCCGGCATCAAGCACTACAATATCGCCCGGCACTATTTCTTCAACCGGTATTTCTTTAGCCGATTTATCACGAATAATATTTGCAGTGATGCGAACCATTGCAAGCAATTGTGCAATGGCATTGCCTGCGGCTTTCTCCTGCCAAAACCCAAGCCCGCTGCTAATGAAAACGATAACAATAATAATGATGGCATTTGTTCTGTCCTGCAAAATGTAAGATAAAATTGAAGCAAACAATAATATAACAGTGATAGGGTTTTTAAACTGGTTTAGAAACAATAAAAAAGAAGTTTGTCTTTGTGTTGCTTTAATGGTATTAACGCCGTATTTATTTCTTCTGTCTTTTATTTCTGTTTCATTCAAACCTTCTGAACGTGAGTTAACATGTTTGTATGCTTCATCAATTTTTAAAGACCAAAAAGCATCTGCACTATTGAAAGTCTTACCATTCATAAGAATCTTTTTTCACTCCATTTTATTACGTAAAGCTTTCTTATTAGCGGGCTAATGATTGTTTCTTCCAACTGGTATATCATTAACAGAATTGAGATTTGAAGCGTAATAATAAGTGAAGTAACTACAATTTAAATAAGATATACTTAAGGCTGCAATATTGCAGCCTTTATTTGATTTATCAATTACTTTGTAAGTGGTTTAATTTCAGGAACCAATTGGAAGAAATGCAAGCGATACAAAAGAAGAATTAATATAATCGGAATAATATTTTATTAGTATTGGAATAAGTTAGCATTTAAATAAGGGCTTGTGTCGAAAGGTAAAACGAAAAAGAGCTGCAACTTGCGCAACTCTTTTACTTTCAAAGTGACCCCGCAGATGTCAAGACATTTTCTTTCAGGTTCATCGAATTTCATTTTATCTAAGCGTTGTATTGCTTGAATCAACTTTATCGCCTAACAGACGGCATTTTTATGCAACAAACCACAGGAATTGTTTACCCACTGTTTACCTTTTTTATTTGGAACAAATTTCAATTAAGATGAAACATTTTCAGTGAAAGTTAGTTCTCGTTTGTTTCAGTTTTCGGGTAAAAAGTAAAGGAACTTTGCAGTCAAAAAAAATTTAAAAAATGGCTGTACCGACGATTAAAATTGTTTTTAGAAAGGACAAAATGAATGATAAAAATATTGCACCAATTTATCTCAGGATTATAAAGGATAGAAATGTGAGCTATATAGCAACAGGAGTAAGATTGTCTTTAGCTGAATGGGATTTTGAAACGAATAAGTGTAATAGGAAACATCCAAACTCTGTTAGAATTAATAATTTGTTGATGGCTTTGGAAATTAAATATACCGATGAAATATTAAAAACTCAAACAGCTAACTTCAAAATAAATTCAAGGGAATTAAGACAAGCAATAAGAGGAAAAGATGATGTTTCCTTTTTTACTGTTGCGGATGAACTGTTAAGCAAGTATAAAGCGCAAAGTATTGGAACATTTCATAAAGTACAATCCATCGTTAATAAACTTAAAGCATTTGTTCAAAAGGAAATATTGATGTTTGAGGAAATTACTGTTCGGTTTATTAGGGGATATGAATTTTATGCGATCAGGCAACTCAAAAACAAAAGAAACACTATAAACAAAGATTTAAGGTTTATTAAGCGAGTGTTTAATTATGCTATCGAGCAAGATTTAATTCAAGATAACGTCAATCCATTTAATAAAATCATTCTTCATGACGAACCCACTAATCGAGGTTATTTAAATCCTGAAGAAATTCAACTACTTGAAAACTTTGAAGGGTCAGATTTAGAAAACAAAGTGCGAGATATTTCATTGTTTCAGTATTATAGTGGTGGAATAAGAATATCAGACGTTTTATTATTGCGCTGGGTGGATATTAATCAAGACAGAATTTGTATAAAAATTAAAAAGACCGGTAAACAGCTAGATCATCTTTTAAGCGCAAATAGCATTGCTATTCTAAAAAGGCATCAGCCTTTAAAAATTTTTGATGATTCATTGATTTTCGGGTTTCTCAACAAAGCAGTGAATATGGAAGATGATATAGAAAAGGATAACTATATTTCAAATAACACAGCTCTAATTAATAAATATTTGAAGATAATTGCGCGGAAAGTGGGTATAAATAAAAGGGTTTCTTCACATATATTTCGACACAGTTTTGCAATAAATGCACTTCAAAAAGGTATTAGCATTGATGTATTAAAAGAAATCTTAAAACATTCTAACGTCAGAGAAACGCAGATTTATGCTAAAGTACAATCTAATATGGTTGATGAAGCGTTGAAGCAATTTTCAGAAATTTAATATCTTTCTGAAAAATGAATCGTGTTAAAAAAATCTAGACTACAAGATTTGTTTGTTGAGCGAGGTTTCAAATCTACCAATTCGCAAGAATATCAAAAGATATTATCGGAGAAAAAATTAGAGGAAGCAGTTATAAAACTGCGTCCATACACTTTCCCTAATGAAGAACTTGATTTTGACTTAGAAGAGGATAGCCCCTTTCTGCAAATTGATAAAAATATAGCGCTAAAGATTGAAAATATATTCAAAAAGTATTCGGTTAATATTTCAACTAATGACGTTTGTTTTATTTTAAAAAAAGCATTCATAGATAAATCGCTCTCTGAAATTAATTCAAATGTTCTACAACAGGATTCTGATTTTAAAAAGGAATTTTTGGAACTATACAAAAAAACAGCAAACAAAGAATTTATAAGAGTACAGTTTTTGGGGAGGCAAAAGGATAATTATATACGTATTCAAGACCCTTATTTAATATCTAACCTAATAAAACTTATAAGACAGCATTATTTTAAAGATGACGGGGCATTTTTTATTGCAAACCTTTTGATAGGTAACAATAATAACAGAGAAAAAAGGGTCAAGGATTATTATAAAGACATAACTACTATAAAAATAATTCGCTACTTTCTATGTGAAGGGGATGTGTTTGATAATATTAAAGAACAAACAATGCAGAGTATAACTGTAAGTAATGATCAAGCAAGAATTGTACACGAACTTTTAATTGCAGGCTACATAATTGAAGATGATGTTCCGGAGATACGAACAGTTCAAATATGGTTAAAGCGTTTAATTCAAGGAAGGATAGAATTATTCAAAAAAGCGACAGAACTCGACGAAGATTATTGGTTAGAAAATTCCGACGAGCTGATTGACAAAATGAATGAGCTTGATTCATCTGACTGAAACATTTCTTATCTTTTTTTCCAAGTATATGTTTCTTAAAAAAGTTGCCGTCAGGCGTAGCTTTGCAATATAATAAAATTGATATGGTTGAAGTAATTACAAAAGATGAATTTGATCAACTGAATAACAAAGTTGATAGGCTGTTGGATTTATATACGTCCGCAGAAAAAAATGAAACCTTATGGTTTAACAATGATGAACTGGCAGAAAAATTAAATGTCAGCAAACGGACACTGCAAAACTATCGGGATGAAGGAAAAATTGAATTTGTTCAGATAGGAAGAAAGATTTTTTATACAGTTCAGAACGTAAATAATTTTTTAAACGATAATACATATAAACAGTTTTAACATGGAAGAGAATTTTACATTACAGTTTTTATTGACTACAATTTTGGACAAGATTGAACGGGTTGACTACAGAAGTTTAATTTTTGAAAAAGACGAAAATGAAAAAATAACCAAACCACATTATTTGGTTATAACAATTGAAGAAATAATTAAAATCAGTGAATCGTTAGGGTTTCCTTTGATACTAAAAAATGAAACTGCATTCATTTATAATACCCAGTATTGGATTGAAATTCAGATTAACGAATTCAAGGATTTTTTGGGAAATGCAGCAATTAAAATGGGTGTGCCATATTATGAAGGGAAATATTACGGATTTATTGAAGCATTGTAGAAACAGTTTTTAATAAGCGCTAAATCAGTAAATCTAAAGGAGGAAAATCTTGCCACGATAATTAATCTTAAAAATGGAACATTTAAATATGATGATGGTGTGTTTGATTTAAAGCCATTTAATCCAGACGATTTCCTTACTTATCAGTTACGGTTTGAATTGAATTTGCAATCACAGGCTCCTATGTTTATGAAGTATTTAAATAAGGTCCTACCGGATGTTGAATCACAAAATGTTTTGGCTGAATTTATCGGTTACGTATTCGCCAAGAACTTAAAACTTGAAAAATGTTTATTGCTTTATGGCAGTGGTGCAAACGGTAAGTCAGTATTTTTTGATATAATAAACGCACTATTGGGGAGGGATAGCATCACGAACTTTCCACTTGAAAGTTTTTCCGAAGATCATAATCGTGCAATGATTGCAAACAAACTTTTGAATTATGGAAGTGAAATAAATGGTAATCTTGATTCCAACATATTCAAACAGTTGGTATCAAACGAACCAATTAATTGCAGATTTAAGTATGGCAATCCATTTATCAGTTACGATTATGCTAGGTTGATATTTAACTGTAACGAATTACCACGCCAGGTTGAAATCAACACAGCATATTTCAGGCGATTTATAATTGTTCCGTTCGATGTAACAATTCCGGAGGACGAAAGAAATCCTGAACTTGCTAAACAGATAATTGCAACTGAATTATCAGGGATTTTTAATTGGGTTTTGGATGGTTTAACTCGGATACTTGTTAATAAAAAATTCACCATATCTGAAAAAGTGCAGCGGGTTTTGAACGATTATCAAGAGGAATCAGACAGCGTAATGTCTTATCTGTTGGAGGAAGGGTTGGAAAAATCAGTAAATACAAAGACTGCATTAAAATCGCTATATGGAAGATATAAAAGCCTTAATCAAGAGGAAGGAAGAATGTCATTAAGTATTAAACGATTTAGCAAACGGCTTAGAAATTTAGGCTTCCAAATGGATCGTGAAAACACAGGAATGATGGTTTATGTTCAATCTAAAAATGGCAAAATGGCTTTCGATAATTATAATAATTTATTCGGATCAACATTTATGCCTGAAATGCGTTTAACACGTGTGCATGATAAAAATGAATCAACTTTTGCAATTGAATTTACTCGTCCTTCTGTAGATGAAGATGAAATTGAATTGCCCTTTTAATATAATTAATGTCAACATTAAAACAGCCTCTTATTGGAGGCTCTTTTTTTTCAACCTATATCCAAACAAAAAAATGTTTTGGAATTAACTACATTTCCTACACATACTACACTGATAATAAATTGTTACCAAACTGTGAAGCAAGTGTAGTAAGTGAAGCATTTTTAAAACATTTATTTTACTTAAGCCTTTTTAATCGGAAACCTTTTTTTACAGCTTATAAGAAAGATAATAACAAATAAAGTAATTGTGTATTTCATAAAGTTACTATTTTGGATTATGGATTAAACACATTGAAAAAATTGAAAGTTGATACAACCTGAATGTTGTTTAGAATCCCAAGTGTTTTTTTGTGTTCCGAAATATAGATATATGCTATCCCCATTTATTATCCCCCCACCGAATAAAGATTCAATTTGGTTTGTAAATCCAATAGTTATTTGGTTGCCCTTAATTAAATATCTGCCGTTAAAGTGTTTGGTTAAATTCCTATCTGTGTTTACTGTATAAAAAAACTTTTTAAGGTTTTCATTGTTTCTATAGAATTCAATTTCGTTTAGTGGCAACGGTAATCTTAACATAGAATCTTCTTTAAACACTAACAACATCATACCTATAATAACATCATTATTTTTTTCGTCTTTAACAAGTCCTGAATAAACACCATCAGTTCTAACGTTACTGTTTGTAACAGGGTAATTAGTTGTTTGATTGAAAGTAGTTTGAGATGTATAAGATACATTTCGCTTATTTCTGAACATGACTATGACTGTATAAAGAACAAATGCAAAACCTATTGTTGCAAAAACTTCTGTCATATAATAGTATTTATAAATCGGCGTGATTACGTACTAATAAAAGCTTTTTATTTTTTAAGTATTGTATGAATTGTGAAGTATGTTTTTCTTGAAAATGCAGAAGCATTAGAAAAGAATTCATGTAAGGGTTTGGCAATTCCTTTTGGACACATCTTTTGTACTGTTTCGTAAATTATTTCAACTGTAGTAGCAAGTAATTTATCTTGAGTTGCAACTCCATTTCTAAAATTTGCCGTTTCAAGAAATGATACCATGAAAATGAAAGAGGGAAAATCTTTATCAGCAAGCTTTATGATTTCTTCGGGAGGAATTACATCAAAGCAGGCTTGTGTATTATGAAGTTTGTTAGCCGTTAAGACTCTTTCAAAATAAACAGCCTGCATTATTTGAGTAATGTCGCCGCTGCATTGATAATAGTAGTGATTGAATCTTTCACAATAAGTTTTTGCTGTGTGACCCGGTGCGCCGAAGCCATTTTTAAGAAGCCATTTTGTAAGCATAGTACACGATTTAGTATAAACAAACTGCGTGGATTATTCCCTAACTTGTAACTGCGGGGGTCAAGTCCCTTAGAACAAAGTATAAGGAAGTCCACGCATTGACGTGTACCTCACATATACTTCCTTGTTCTATTTGAAATCTTGACCTTTCAGTTACAGGAAGATATAGTTAGCACTAACTATATTGAATATTTATTACCAACGATTATGTCATAAGCAAATCTATAATTTTTCAATTGACTTCATAAATTAGAATACTTTTCAGCTTAAATAAAATAAAGTTTACTTCAACACTCAAAAAATTATGCATAAGTCACTAAAATTAGTGGCTTTTTTATTTTGTATAGAAGTGAAAAGTAATATATATTGAAATCTGATTTCGACTCAAACCTAAAACTAGCTTGTGGGATTGAGGTGGCGAAGCATTCAATAATTACTCCTTGAAAGCAATCTCATATTCCTTAATCAATCATAATGGCAACAAAAGAATTGCGGTTCGTTTTGAGTTTAATAAAGAATGGAATGAACGGATGAAGAAAACTTCAGATGCAAAATGGAGTAGGACTTTACAATGCTGGCATATTCCTGATACTGAAAGAAACAGAATAAAATGCGGGTTAGCTGGTGATGTCAGTTTACCAAGAGGGTCTACTTCAGCTCTACGGACTTCTTCCAATGTTAGTATAAACAATAAAGCTCAGCTTCAAAAATTAATCGAACAACTAAAGCTTAAAGCATATAGCAATTCAACAATCAAGACATACCAAAATGAATTTCTACAGTTGTTACAATCTATAAATACTTATCCTGTACAAAATTTGAAACCAGACGACCTGCGGCGATATTTACTAAAGTGTATTGAAGAAGGCTTAAAAGAAAATACAATTCACAGCAGATTAAATGCACTCAAGTTTTACTATGAGCAGGTACTTAAAAAGGAAAAATTCTTTTTCGAGATTCCAAGACCAAAGAAGCCAATACTGCTTCCAAAACTTTTGAACGAAAATGAGCTTTCACGCTTATTTAATGCTATTCAAAATAAAAAGCACAAAGCCATGCTTTTTACTGCTTATAGTGCAGGTTTAAGAGTTAGTGAGGTAGTAAACCTGAAACTTCAGGATATTGATAGTAAACGAATGCAGATTTTCATTCAACGTTCCAAAGGCAAGAAAGACCGTTACGTTAATTTGAGTCCTGTTCTGCTTGACATACTTAGGCAGTATGTTAAGTTATACAAGCCAGCACCAGAACTTTATCTTTTTGAAAGTGAACAGACAGGCACTTGCTACCCTACAAGAACCATTCAGCAAATCTTTTCAGTAGCAAAAACAAAAGCGGGCATTAATAAAGAAGTAGGAGTTCATAGTTTGAGACATAGCTTTGCAACCCATTTGTTGGATAAAGGGACGGATATAAAATACATTAAAGATATTTTAGGTCATTTCAGCATTAAAACAACGGAAAGATATTTACATGTGAGCAACAAACAGCTTGTAAACATTGTTAGCCCATTTGATAGTCTTTGGGAAAAAGAAAATATAGAATGGTAGAATCGGATTGCCCTAACAACAATACAAAATGTATAATACTAGTTCGCTGATTTTCAGTACCCAAATTTTATTTGGAGCTACATATAATATCATAAATCTTTGCGTTAGTGGCAATTTTATGAAGACCCTACATCTTATAACATTTGTGACAATTTTGAGTTGTAATAATCAGCATAAGCAAGCTGACCAAACGCAAACAGTCGACACAGAAAGTAAAGCTACTCAAACAAATAAAATTGACAATTCAAAGTATTATACTAAACAAGACACAATAATAATTGCAACAGAAATCAACGACACTTTGAAATATGCGAAAGCTGACTTTAATGCGATTGTAGACAAACACCCAGAATTTTTTCAAGAATATCCTGATAATCCTGACCAGGCATATTACAACGATAATGACAGAGATGAATTTGGTAGTGAGCTGGGACAAGACAACTATTACCTTTTATATGCTTACTTTCTAAAACAGAAAAACGGTGCTGAAAAATATGCTACACAACGTAAAAAACTAATAGACATTTATTCGAGCATAAATTCATTATTTGGATACTTTCAATATGGTGGAACATATTTTGGACATCAAGACAGCAGAATTTTAGGTTACGCTGAATATTCAATTTATCTGCTTCCTAAAAAGAAAGAAGACATTCAAAAAACTTACGACATAACAAAACAAAAAGAGCTTTATATAAAATCACTTCGACAACTTATAGAGGATGAAAGTAAGATTGACTTCAATACTTTGGGCAAGAGCAAAATAGAAAGAAGTAAAGAACTCAATAAAATTGTTGATGGCCTTGACAAATTAATTACAGACAACTTTTATCTTAGGCGAGCTCAAGAATTTCAGTATGAATATTATGAATACTATTGATAAAAAAACTGCCACTAACATGAGTATTGCTGCAATTTGGGCTGGACAATGTAACATCGGCAGCAACAAAAATTCAGCTTCAGTTCTCAGCTCGACATTATAAATTTGACTATTGAATAAACAATCAACAAGAGTTCAGGCATCAGCAGCAGTTCCAGCGGACGGAACGCGAAATATCCAAACTGCGGCAATACCTGTTCGTTGGCAGCCATTTTAATCGAGCACTCAAATCCTTTGACAGTTCCAATATGACGAAAATATTTCTAGTAACCATAATGTTACTCCCAGTTATATCTTTTGGGCAGACAAATTTCGACACAACAGAAATTCGTTTGAAATATTCACAATTTGGACGGCTATATTATTTCCTCGACTCTGAAAGAATAGATATCAACAAAACATATTTTAATTACAAAGAAATCAAAAACGTTTCCATAGTAAAGGACACAGTGGTAATGTATGCAACCACTCCAATTTGTAGAATTAATTTGTCAACCAATATAAAGAACAGAAAATTAGCTGGACTTTCAGACATACATCTTAATAATTCCAACGACACAACCGTGCGATTTAAAACTTTCATTATTGACGATAAAATAATAAGCGACACTTCAAATGTTCGTATTGACCCGACATTTGTAAAATCAATTTCAATAGTGAATGAGGCGAAAGGGATTAACTCAAACAGACCTGAATCATTTATTTACATAAAGACAAAACGAAAAGCGAAATAAAACGGCTGCCAACATGGGGTTTTGTGCAAGCAGGGCTTGACGTTCAAACTTCGACTGTTTGCATCGCTGTACTTTGGTTCGGGCTGGACGGAATTCTGCTGGGCTTTTAGTTGTTATCTTGTACTTTTATTTCTTTATTGGGCTTCATTTCCGAGCTGGACAAATAACAATGCCCTGCCTGCACAAAGCCCTACTCGTTGTGCGTCACTTTATGAGACCTCTAATTATCGCAGTTGTTCTTATTTTTTTAAGCCTGTTTTCTTTCAGTCAAACACATAATAGTGACACAATCCATTGGACAAACAATTATCATTTACAGTACAATGACTTTAAAGGAATTCCTGACTCAACAAGCAAAGACCTTGCAAACAGTTATATTAAAATCTCTTACGATTATAAAGTTTTCAATGGCAAAGTTGCTTATACAACGAGTTGTTACTTTTTAAAAAATCTTTCTTGGACAAAATATGACATGCAAGCACTTTTAGACCATGAACAAACTCATTTTAATATCTCTAAGCTCTATTCTTTAAAACTGTTTGACACATTGCAAACATATGCAACTGCTTCCCCCGATTTAGAAAACAAGTTGCAAAAAGTCTATGCAAATATTGTGTTGCAGATGTATAGAGAAGCAGCAAACTTTGACCAATTAGAAAAATTGAATTCGATGACCGACAACCCTCAAAAGGAATATGATGAGAATATTAAAAAACAAATCTCAATTTTAGAAAAAGCGAACGCACAACAAAGGCATTTGTAAAAGCATGGCTGACGAGCCGCAATTGAGCAGTAGTAATTCTTATCATCATTCGTTATCGTCAGACAATACGCTATTGAATATTTGTAATTATCTTCAACATCAGTTTTTCAAATAAGCATTTGTATAAGCTGACCAATCGCTATTGCCATGCCTTCGCAAATGCTTCAACGTTGTATGCTATTCTATTTTGACACCTCAAACGTATTAATGTTGACTAAAGACAGACACATATTGCGACATGACTGGGAAAGTTTGAGAGCTGACATT
>Ga0206942_1123_pt1 | contig 22782 bp, 20 predicted proteins | sample Alteio_BWOrgHeat_6_FD_153253 | JGI IMG/M metagenome (GOLD analysis project Ga0206942, IMG submission 153253) | Enriched cells from forest soil in Barre Woods Harvard Forest LTER site, Petersham, Massachusetts, United States -... | ecosystem: Environmental > Terrestrial > Soil > Temperate forest > O... | reverse complement strand
AGAACACGACTTCACAGTCGCAGGCATCGGTGACATGAGCGGCGATGTGTTTGGAAACGGCATGATGTACACACCGCGCATTAAACTCATTGCAGCCTTTGATCATCGTGATATTTTTATCGATCCAGCACCGCATCCCAAAAAATCGTTTGATGAACGCGTGCGTCTTTTTAATCTTCCAACCTCATCCTGGCAAGATTACAACACAAAACTGATTTCTGTCGGTGGTGGTGTTTTCAAGCGTTCCAGCAAATCGATTTCACTCACACCTGAAATGAAAAAAGCATTAGGCATTCAGGAAAACTCGCTCACGCCCAATGAACTGATTCGCGCTATTTTAAAAGCGCCAGTCTATTTATTATTTAATGGCGGAATTGGAACGTATGTCAAATCATCCACTGAAACCCATGCTGATGTCGGCGACAGGACAAATGAATTTTGCCGTATCAATGGCGACGAGCTACGCTGTAAAGTGGTTGGCGAAGGTGGAAATCTGGGTTTCACGCAACTGGGTCGCATTGAATACGCCTTGAATAATGGATTGATCAATACGGATTTTATCGACAATTCAGCCGGCGTGGATTGTTCAGATCATGAAGTGAATATCAAGATTCTACTCAACAAGGAAATGACAAAAGGTGCGCTCACCGAACAAAAACGGAATCAGTTACTCGTCAAAATGACATCCGACGTGGCGAAACTGGTTTTACACGACAATTACAGCCAGGCGCTCGTGATGAGTTTTACGGCCATGCATTCACTGCACTACACCAGTCTTTATATCACTTACATAAAAGAACTGGAAACATCCGTTCATCTGGATCGCGTCAATGAATTTCTTCCGGATGAAAAAAAATTGCTGGAACGTCGTGCGAGCGAAAAAGGATTAACACGACCGGAAATTGCGGTCTTGCTTGCCTACACTAAAATTCATATCAAGAATGAACTGGTGAAATCCGATCTGCCGGATGATCCTTATTTTATTGTTGCACTGGAAACAGCATTTCCTGCAGTGCTCACGAAATTATATCCTGATTCGATGGAAGAACATCGATTACGCCGTGAAATTATTGCGACACAACTCAGCAATCAGATTGTGAACTCAGTCGGAATTACTTTCGTTTATCGTTTGCAAACAGAAACGGGCGCATCCATACCGGACATTGTGCGCGCCTACACCGTCGCTTCGAACGCATATGACACTGAGAGCTTGCAAAAACTGATTGATTCGCTGAATTTTAAAATTGATATTAAAATGCAATATGAATTATTGCATCATATTCGCCAATTGCTGAATCTTGCAACGCGCTGGTTTTTACGTGGAAAACGCATGCAAGGCGATATCAAAAAAATTATCGATCACTATGCATCGTCCATTACAAAGCTCGAGGACATTGTTTCGACATTGATGATAGGCGTTACAAAAGACTATATGAATAAAATTATTAATCAATTTGTGGAATCGGGTATTCAAAAAAATATTGCTACAAAAATTGCTATTGCGAGAGCCATGTATACCGCACTTAACGTGATTGAAGTCGCGACACTCCATAAACTGGATCTGATTAAAACCGCACAAATTTATTTTGAAGTGGGAGGCAAATTCAATCTGGTCTGGTTCCGCGATCAAATCGCGAGTGATGCGCGTGAAGGTCATTGGAATACCATGGCACGCTTGTCATTGCGTGATGAACTGGATAGCTTGCAGAAAAAATTATCGATCGTCATTTTACAAGGCGGCAGAAAGGAATTGCATCCACACAAAATGATTACGCACTGGTTATCACAAAATCATCCTGTGCAAAAACGATGGGAAACTTTACTGGAATTGGTGCATGGCAGCACGAATATCGATTATATGATGTTTTTTATTGTGTTGCGGGAATTGTCGGATATGGTGCAGGTTTGAAGACAAAGGCGCAATACTGTTAGGGCGTGTCATCAATTAGCTGTAACTTATTGTTTTTACAAATAAAGCGCAGGAGGCTGGAAGCCGACGAGCCATTGTAAAAACAATAAGTTACAGCTAATTGATGACACGCCCTAGATAGATTGCCAAAAATGCGGGAAAATGCAACTTATTGAATATACTGAATATTTTATTTTTTTGGCCGAAAAAATTTTTTTCGAAACTCGGTAACTTTATGATTAATATAGAGTTTTTTGACTTTCTTCCGGTGATTTTCTTTCTCAAATCCACTTCTTCCGCCAAAAATAAATCTCAACAATAACTATATATTATAATATACTATTATATATATACCGGGAGAAAATACGATGGGCATTCCGCTAATGATTCAAGAAAATGACAATGAACGCATTGAACTGTTAAAAAAAGATTTTGGCATACAAAAAAAAATCGATGTAATTAGAGCTGGATTAAAATTATTAGAAAAAGAATCCGAGCGCATGAAAAAAATGAAGCGCTGGAAAGAAGCGGCCAAGTTAGTCGCAAAAAGCAGTCATGCCGTAAACAAGGAATTTCAACCGCACTCCAGGATAAAAAAATGACCGACAAAGAACTCATTATACTAAAACGTTGGCATATCTACAGTGTTGATCTTGAGCCACGTATTGGAACCAAACCTGGAAAACAACGGCCCTGTCTCGTTATTCAGCCTTCAGAATTTGCTGAAGCCGGGCTCATGAGCACAGTGATACTGCCTCTCACAACCAACGTTATCAACCAAAACGCATTTCCTTTGCGCATCAATATTCCTAAAGGTACTGCGGGTTTGATGCACTCCAGCGATATCATTATCGATCAAATACTGGCTTGGGATAACAGCCTGTTTCGAAGCGAGATAGGTGTTCTGCCTGACCTTCTTATTGATGAAGTGAAAACAGCATTGCTAGACTTTCTTGACCTGCAATAACTCGGTCCACCACTCTCTATCAAATCCACCTCTTCCTTCGAAAATAAACCAACATCACACACGTCATCGATAACATCACCCCTATCACCATCGCATAACCATGCCGCCAGTGCAGCTCCGGCATATCCTGAAAATTCATGCCATAAAAACTCGCTATAAACGTAATCGGAATAAAAATCGTTGCGATAATCGTGAGGGTTTTCATGATTTCATTCATGCGATTGGTCAGGCTGGATAGATAGACATCCAGCATACTCGCCAGAATATCCCGACACGTTTCAACCGTATCAATCGCCTGAACCACATGATCATACAAATCCCGCAAATAAATGCGTGTAAACGGCGTGAATGTCTCTTCCATCTGAATCAAATGACTGATCGCTTCGCGCATCGGCCAGATCGATTTTCGGATGATCATCACCTGGCGTTTTAATCGATAAATGGAACGGGTATTTTGTGGTTTTGGATCCGTAATAATCGCATTTTCAATTTCTTCAATCTGATCGCCCAATCCTTCCAGCACAACAAAATAATAATCCACGATCGCATCCATTAAACGATAAACCAGATAATCACTGCCTTGCTGTCTCATGCGTTGCCTAGTGCTGCTTTTCAGGCGTTCGCGTATGGATTTAAAATACGTATTTTCACTTTCCTGGAACGATAATAAAAAATTCTTGCCTAATACAAAACTGACTTGCGCAGTTGAAAATGTCTGCTTTTTTTCATTCCAGGTGAGCATTTTAAGCGTGATAAATACGTAGCCTTCAAAATCCTCGACTTTAGGACGTTGATCAACATTCAGAATATCTTCAATCGTCAACGGATGAATGTGATACGCTTTCCCCAAGTGTTCAATCAGCGCAACATTCTGTAAACCTTCAACATGTATCCAGGTCATACCGGGCATTGGTTGAGCAGGCAAGACTTCTTCCAAAGTCGTGCCCTGCGATTCTTTAAAATCCTGCTCGGAATAAATCAACACGGTCACGCGTGTTTCCTGCGATTTCTTTTTTCCCGTATAAACAGCCGTGCCGGGCGGTTGCCCAGCTTTATCAGCGCGTTTATGCAACTCCTGGAAAATCATGAGGAAAACCTCCTGTTAAAAAAACACAATTCCGTTTTCTGTTACCACACCATCCAATACGACGTCCCAACTATCATGCGGTAAACTCGAAACACATTGCGCCTCATACGCCAGACCTAATAAAACAGGCTTTTTCATCTTCTCATGTGTTTCAAAAGTCCGGTCGTAATAACCCGCTCCCATTCCCAAACGATTTCCCTGCCTGTCAAAACCAAGAAGTGGCAGCAAAACGAGATCCAGTTGATCAGGCGCAATTTTTTTACCGCTTTCCGGTTCAGGAATATGATAACGATTATGTCGCAAAATCGTGTCTTTCTGATACAAAATAAAATCCAGTGATTTCTGATCTGTCTGTGATAAAACCGGCAAATAACAATTTTTCCGCACAGTCTGGATGAGTTCAATCATCGGCAAGCAGTCAAACTCATGTGATAAAGGATAATAACAGGCAATATTCAAGGCTTGCTGAAAGAGTGTCGAAACATAAATAAATTCAGCCGCATTCCTTGCAGCACGCTCGCGATCAACAAGGGTTATTTGAGAACGACGAGTCAACAGAATGTCTCGCCATTCGGCTTTTGTCAGACTAGCTTGACTCAACGGAATCACTCGACACCAGCGCCTGCTCAATTTTATCGTGCAAATCATGCAAGCGTTGATTGATCGCTTGCAGATGATGCTCTTTTTGTGAATCCTCTGCGAGAAGCTGGTCTACTATATTGAGTGCTGTGATGATGGCAACTTTATCAAATTCAGGTATGCCCTGCTGACGAAAATAACGCATTTTCTCGTCCAGATAGTCTGATGCTTTTTGCACAGAGGCAATTTGAGATTCCGGACACTTTATCTGAAAAAGTTTACCCATTACCTGAATCGTCGTTTCGACTACAGGGTCATTCATGATGTGCTCCTGGATTCAAGATGGGAAATCATGCCCTCGATTTGAGACACAGCCAGTCTATTCTTGGTCAATAGCGCGTCTTTTTCACGCGCCAACGACTCAGTGTACTGACGCAAATCGGCATTATCACCCTCGAGCTGCTCACATCGCTCGACGAGTTTTCTGATTCGTGTTTCCAGCCGCTGAAGTAACGCATCCATGATTTTATACCTTTCTGTTCAATCTATCTTACTCTGACAGGAAGTGGTGCTGCAATAATTTTAGCGACGATGCTTTTTTCGTCTTATAATGTCAGTTATCATCTGACTTTTGAGTATTCAATGAAAGAATTAACCCGGCTTGCAGCCTGGCAAGCACTACAGCACCATTATCAAACGCTGAAGGATGATTCCATGGAGGAATGGTTCGCAGAGGATGCTGACCGTTTCACACGTTTCTCAGTCACGCTGGATACACTTTTACTGGATTTTTCCAAAAACCGAATCACGCCGGAAACCCTTTCCCTGCTAGTCAAACTCGCCGAAGAAGTGGATCTCGCAAACCACATTGAGGCGCTTTTTTCAGGCGCCCTGATCAACTTTACAGAGCACAGACCCGCACTGCATACGGCGTTACGAGATCGCCATAGCGAAAGTCTCATCGTCAATGGCCATAATGTCATGGTTGATATTCAAACTGAATTGAAAAAAATACATGCCTTTACCGATACCATTCGAAATGAAACCTGGCGCGGCGCAACAGACAAGCCGATACGCGACATTGTCAACATTGGCATCGGTGGTTCCCATCTGGGCCCACTGATGGTGACGGAAGCACTGCGAGATTTCGCCGATTCCAGACTGCGCTGTCATTTTATTTCCAATATCGATGGCTCAGAGATTCACGATGTCCTGCAAAAAATAAATCCTGAACAAACACTTTTTATTATTTCATCCAAGTCATTTACCACGATTGAAACGCTTTCCAATGCGGCTATCATGCGTCAGTGGCTGGAAAACAAACTGGGTCGCACAGATATTTCTTCTCATTTTGTCGCAGTGACGTCTGCTCATGACAAAGCCCGGAAATGGGGTATTCCTGAATCGCAGATTTTTTCAATATGGGATTGGGTCGGTGGACGTTATTCTGTCTGGTCTGCCATCGGTTTACCGATCGCGCTCATGATCGGCATGAAACATTTTTATGACTTTCTGGATGGCGCGCATGAAATGGATCTGCATTTCAGGCAAACGAAATTCAGTCAAAATATGTCTGTTTTACTGGGATTATTGAGTGTCTGGTATATTAATTTTTTTGGATGTCAAAATCAGGCGTTGGTTCCCTATGCGCATGAATTAAAATATTTTCGAGAGTATATTCAGCAAGCAGACATGGAAAGTAATGGTAAATCTGCCACACGCTCAAATCATGTTGTGGACTATGCCACAGGTCCCGTGATTCTAGGCCAACCAGGTTGTGACAGTCAGCACTCTTTTTTCCAGCATCTGCATCAGGCTCCTCATTTTATTCCTGTCGATTTTATTCTGGCCGCAAAGGGGAAGCATTTTCAGGAACTGCAGGATATTTTAATCGCAAGTGCCTTGAGCCAGGCAGAAGCGCTGATGCGAGGTCGGTCTTACACCGACGTATTGAAAGAATTAAAACAGATGGGTTATTCTGAAGAAGATGCAATCCATCTTGCGCGCCATAAAACAATTCCTGGCAATCGCCCCAGCACAGTTTTATTGCTCGAAAAAATAACGCCGCATTCGCTTGGCATGTTAATTGCATTGTATGAACATAAAATTTTTGTGCAGGGAATTATCTGGGATATCAATTCGTTCGATCAGTGGGGTGTTGAGTTGGGTAAACAATTGTTGCCGACAATTCTCTCGGATATGAAAAACACAAAAGCTCAGAATGCGCATGATGCGTCGACTGCGGGACTCATTCATTATTACAGGAATATTGTGTGAAAAAAATTTTTTTATTGGGAATGCTTGTTTGCATCCTAACCTGTTTTTTAAGCAGCTGTGGCCAGTCAGGCAGGTTGTATTTGCCTGAACCCAAACAACCTACCCAGAAATCCAAACCATCAACATGACTACTTTACATTTCAGCAAAATGCACGGGCTGGGTAATGATTTCGTTGTCATTAACGGACTCGCTCAACCGTTTAACTTGAAAAAAATTCCGATTAAATCATTAGCCAATCGACAAACTGGAATCGGATTTGATCAGCTTTTAATAATTCTACCGTCAAAAAAAGCAGATTTTGCATGTGTTATTTTTAACTCGGATGGTACAGAAGCCGAACAATGTGGCAATGGCATGCGCTGTATTGCACGCTTTATACATGAAAATTCGCTTTCCTCGCAAAAGTCGATTTCGATTGAAACAAAAACCGGGATCACAGAAATAAAAATCGATGATAACGACCATATTCATGTCAACATGGGTCTTCCCTGTTTTGAACCGGCCGAGATCCCTTTCACAGCCGATCGTGAGCGGCATTTATATGAAATTCCTTTGGACGATGGACAACCCGGGTTTGCATTGTCAATATTATCCATGGGAAATCCACATGCTATCTTGCAAGTTTCCTGCATTAAACAATTTCCGGTTGCACAATGGGGGCCCGTCATTTCAACACATCCTTTATTTCCCAAAGGCGCGAATGTCGGGTTTATGGAAATTTTAAATCCGAGGCATATTCTTTTACGGACTTATGAACGCGGTGCAGGCGAAACGCTGGCGTGTGGAAGCAATGCCTGTGCTGCAGTCGTGTCAGGTATTCGTAACAACTTGCTGGAAAATAACGTGACAGTAGAAGTATCACTGGGTCAATTATCCGTGCAATGGGAGGGTGAAAACACACCTGTGATCCTAAGCGGGCCTGCAGCGCAGGTTTTTTCAGGTGTTATCATGGTATAATAAAGGAACAAAACCAACAGGTACCATGCCAGCCTGTTTTACACAATTCGTAGCGAACAACTGATCAATCGCATCCACTGTCTCTTTGGGCACGACGGTGGGCTTGCCGTTATTTTGTGATACATCATAAACAAGTCGGGAAAGATAACGCGTATCCAGCATGATAAAAAGACAATTCAGCGTATAGGGTTTTTCAACATTCGTAACGAATACCTGCATCCGACACATAATGCCGGATAATCCGGGAATCTTGACACTGAGAGGTGCTCCCACCTGGCTCGCTATTTGCGTGGCATTTTCCATCGTCAGTATTTTTTTCTTCTTTTTAAATTGATTGAATCGAGCTTGTATCTCGTTTTTTGAATTATACATTGGCAAGGTAAAATAGCGGGGTGTACAGGTCCATAAATAATTCGCAACACCCAACCAGCCGCTTAAATCCACTGGCTGAATCAATTCTTCCAGTTCTTCTTCTGTCGCGGGAACAGACATCGGCTTATTGAAAGTCTCTACAGGTAGATTTGTTGTGACAACATGAGAAGGCGGTGACGGTTTTGCTCCTTGAGAATAACCCGGAATAATGATTTCCTGTGCCGTCTCGCCAAGGCAGACCTGGCTGGAAAAAATCATGGACAAAAATAACAGTGTCAATTTGCGCATGCGTGAATCCATTTTTTCAAATCGTCGTTTGAATACTAATCCTTCTTCGTTTCCCATCTTTCACAAGCGTAACACCACTTTTGTTAATAGAAGCCACTTTTGATCCATCAAATAAACTGTCACCGAGTGTCACACTGTACAATTTGTCCTGATAACCCAACACCGCATTCCAGCGATTCATCTGCATCGAAACGGAAACAACCGTAAAAGGAACATCCAATACCTGGGGCGGTGGAGGCGGTGCGCTCTGCTCCGCCGGTTGAGCTGAACTGGCAGCCGCTTCTGTTTTTCCAGCAAAATTCCCAGCCGGTGGCACTGGCATTACAGCTGGCTGCGTTAACAGATCACTCATGGTTTTATTGGCGGTCTCGGTTGCAAGTCTTGCGGCTGCAATTGCCTGGTTGGTTTCAGCAATTTCACGCTTTACTTTAAGCAATTGTAATTGATTCACGGAATCCAGATAATTTTGTTGCTGTTCTCGCTGTTTTTGAAAGTCTATGCCTTCCCTGTTCACCGTGATCGCGGGCACAGCCGCCAAAAGAACAGGCTGAGGTGAACCCGGTGTCTTCCCGGCAGCTGCAGTACCTGGCTTCACTTGCGTTCTGACGGTCGTCGTTTGTTTTGACTGCGCAAAAGACGCTGGCTTGACCGGTGTAATAACCGGTTCAGCTTGTTTTTCAGATGAAAAAAAGCCGATAACTTCATAGATAATAAAAGCAAAAATAATGACTGTCAGAATAGCAATCACTTTTTGTTTCGTTGTTAATGTTACATTATCTGCCATACTTTAGTTCCCCAATGCATTCAGCACAAGATTCCCGGTTACTGTTCCATTATTAATCGTGAGATTCATCTTGACCAGCACCAATGGCAATCCTGCCAATTGATCTGCCATCAAATCCAGTGTTTCCAATGTAATGTCTGTACAATAAATCGTAAGCTGCGTTTCAAAAAATCTGCCACGATCGATAACTGTCCCCAGCTTCATATTGTTTCCAGGGGTCACAGTGGAAAGACGATCCAATAATTCTGCGATAACCTGTTGTAATGGGCTAATGGTCTGCGTTTCTGGCCTGTACGCAATGTTCACAGGCATTGTCACATAGACACCATCCGATGCAATGTTTAATGTTGCACCATTCATTCCTGTCCAGTCATATAAAATACTCAGTTTTGTTCCGGACGATTGCAAGCCTGCTCTTAATAAATTCTCGGAATAGGTGATTGTCGCAGGATTCCATCCTGGTATGGTATATAGTCGTGCGATTTGTGCTGAAATAAATTTAACTTCGGCTGATGGCGCAGGCGATGTCAAGGCATGCAGGTACGATTGATAGGGATTGACCACGTTGATGAAAACGGTCGGTAACTCTTTTTTATTTGTCGATATATACATAATGCCTATCCAGACAACAGCAATAATAATCAGGCCTGCAATAATTCTGTTGGTGGGAATAACGCCAATGCCTTGCGATTTTAGAACGATATCCACCAATCGAAGCTGAAAAACTTTCAGCGTGGGCAGCGTGGGAAATATCGGCTCTGGCAAAATAGTAAATGATTTAACAGAAGAGGCTTCAAGAGAAAATTTACCCTCTTCGGGCGTCTGGCTTAATGGAATATTGCCGTAACTATATATTTCAAAATTATTTTGTTGTGTACGAAAAGCAATTAACTCATCTGGAATACTATCAATCGGAAAACTGCCATCCAGATAAACACTTCCTTCTTTCACAATCACCAGAATGGCATCTGTCCCATTGGGAAGCGCTTCACAATAAATCAAATCTGCAGGGCGTTTGAAATAATGCCAGACTGTTTCGCCCAGCAGATAACCGGATTCTGCAGAAAACGCCGCTTCATACTGATCGACATTTTTTCGCTGAAGTGCGACATATTGGCCGTAACTCACGCTGAGCAGCATGACTTCTTTTTTTAGTAAGGCCGGTTTTTTAGCGCTCAGCACATCGCGGTAAGACGGAATAATGAAACGATCCCCATCCTCACGAGTGATGTGCGCCATTTAGGCAATTCCGCGCAAGATAAGCGGTGTAATTAATACCAGGGTTTCTGTGCTGGTTTCCTGCGCTGTCTTGCCGCCCAGTGCCTGGGAATCAAATAATTGCTGTGCACCCACACGATTACCGGTTTGTCGAAACCCGGCCAATATCAATGTATCGCCAGAAGCAACAACGCCCCGTTGATTGAATTGTTTTTGCTGGACATTGGGCACCTGGATTGCTGTCGTGCCGGTCGCAGGAGTAACACCCGCTGTGATCGTTTGTCCATTCGAGGAAATCGTTGTAACCCCCAGTAAATTTGACAAATCTGCATTCACCTGCAAATAAATTTTATTGCCTAATATTTTTGGAAGTACATACAAGGTCAAACCTGTCACTACAGCACCCGGCGTGATTTGTGATGTGACCGCTGCGCTACCCGTAGTACCCGCACCACCCGCAAGGCTGGTGGATTGTATGCTGGCCAGATAGCCTGTCTGCTCAACAATACGAATTTGAGAAACCTGATTATTCTGACAAAGCACCTGTGGCTGCGTCACCAAAGAAACTTTCCCTTGTTGTTGTAATGCGTTTACGAGGGACTGAATTCCCGAAACGGTATTAGCGCCAGCCGCAATCGCTTGAGCATTAGCAATACCTGCTTGAGTTACATTTAGATTAAGCTGAGTGATACTGTTCGTCAGCGCGATAGGTGCTCCATTATTCGAGACTAGTTGATAAGCGCCATTATTAATCGCATGTTGCACGACATTCCAGTTGATACCAAAATTGAAATCACTTTCGAGTGTCACTGTTAGAATTTCAATTTTAATCAAGACCTGTCTTGATAAATTATTATTAACGTTATTAATAAATCTTGAAATCAGATTCACATTGGTCGGGCGATCGCGCACTGTGATAGATGTTGTAGCCTCTGACACCATGACTTTGCCATCGGGAGACAATAATTGTTTGATCGATGCTTCCAGATCTTTCCAGACGGAAAGCGTTGCTTTCAGATTGCTGTATTGTGAAGAGGCGCTATCGTCAATGGATCCTGTCACAGTGGCACCACCCGGCCCCGTAGCAGGCGATCCATTGGCTCCGCCTGAAGCCCTATTAGAGGCTTTACCCATCATATAATCGGATGAACCTGGCATGAATGCGATGTCATACGTCCGGGTGATAAATGCTTGCCAGGCGACATTATTACCACTGACGTTATAAATATACCCCGTTTTAGCTGCCAATAAATCCAGCGCACCTTTCACCGGGCCTGAATAGTTAATGGAAACCATGACCTTATCATTTAGACCCATTTGATAATGCGTCAATATGTTACGACCGCCGCCTTCCAGAATCATGCGATTATAGTATGAAAAAGGTAACTGCTCACCCCGCAACACAATCCGATTTTGTAACCAGCCAGGTCTTTTTGAAATATTGACCGGCGTTTTATCCACATACAATCCCTGGTTAATCACCAGTGTCGGATCGGGTTTGGTCGCCTCCGCCATACGTGCCCGGGCATCATCATTCCGTGTCTTCACATCGGCAACGTTTGCTTCTGCCTGATTATAAACAGGCGAATTACAGGCTGTTAAAAAGACAACCATGGACAAACACAACACTACAATTCGTTTACAAAACATTATGGCTTCCTCGGAACGACTGTCATCGTACGGTTAGACATATACATGCGTGCCTGCAATGGAAAAGGCTGGAGTAATTTTTCAATCACATTCGGTAAACTGGAGCCGGTCACGCGACCATCAAAATTATAATCATAAGGAACTTTCCAGAGGACTTTCCAATGGTAACGATCCATGATTCTTTCAAGATTTTCTTTCAGTGAACCGCTGACACTGATGGCATAAATTGCCGCGGGACGACCGAGATTTGCAAACCGATTGGGAAATGCATTACTGCCATTGGAAGGAATAAATGCGGTATTTTGCTGTGTTCCGGCCTGAAAAAAAGGTTCACTCGGAATAGCTGCTCCAGGCTTTGCTACCTGCCAACCGGCGAAGGATATAACAGGCATTACGAGTAACAAAAAAAAGCTTGTTCGAGCAGCGAGGCACTTCATTGTGATACTCCATTAAATCAAACGCCTATCTCAATAAATTCCTGATTGAGAGCCAGTATAAGCGATTTAATTTAAATGTGTAAGTGCCTGCTTCTGATTATCGCTTTATCGCTGCCATACATCGATAGAACCTGAAGGATTTTCATCACCCTGATTGGGGACACAACGTGTTATGGCAACCAGACTTCCCATTGTTTTGCCATGATCCTGTATCGACTGACTCGTACCCGTCCCTCGAGGATTAATCAGCCCCTGATCGGTGGAAACCTTTAAACAAACTCGCCAATAAAGCGTTCCGTCCGATGTGATTATGCCGCCGGATGTGTTTTTTACGCAAGGTGTAGGGATTTGGTTCGTCAGACAACCATAAGGACCTTTATTATTCGGATCCACCGGATTTCCTCCCACACCACCCAAAGCAAAGGCAGTAAAACTGCTAACGGGGTTCACTTTTCCAGTACAAACCCTGACATTTCCCTGCGAGGTACAGGAAGGCCCGTCATTGACCCCACTGACCGCAGCAGGCATCACCAGTATGTTTGGCTTCATGTTTGGGGGACAATTCGGTGCGGGTACGCATGATCCACTATAATAGACAGAGGCAAAATTCACTGAACGTGCATTATTGAGATTTTGTCCCGGGATATTAACGCTGGCTATCACACTCGTGCAATCAGGACCGGTGGTGCACGCAGGTGGCGGCAAGGTATCAAAAGATTTGATGCGATAAGCCAATGGCAGCCGGCCCGCAATAATCGCCGCATTCGCCGCATTATTTACACTGGTAGCCACATAAAATCCACCGCCGTTCGATACATTACTACATGTAATGAGATATTGTTGTCCATAGGCATTCGGTTGCAAACTGTAAGGCAAATAATCCGGTATAAGTTCATTCATCGGCGACCATGTCGGTGAAGATTTTTCGCCACACTGATAGACTGGCCAGGCAGAATGCGTCACATAATAATTCATTGCTGCATTCAAAATTTGCTGCATTTGCAATACCGTTTTATCACGGCGCAGTTCATCCGCTTTTTGCGTGGTATAGTTCAGCATCAGAACGAGCAAGGAACTTGCTATAGCAAGAACCAGCATCACTTCAAGCAAGGTCACGCCTTTTATTTTTTGCCGAAACATCCTCATCTCGCTATCCGCCACATAAATAATTCAGGGAATTATACCAATCCTGTGTTTCATTCCCAATGCCACTCAGAGCCGCCATGCCATCGTTAGTATATTGCATGTTAAACTGTTTTACATACGGTGTTGATATCCAGTAATCACTGGTAATATTCGGATTATAGCTGGAAGGCATGCGTGTCCAAACGAGATAGTTGCCTTTTGCAGGTCTTGTCTTGCACGGTGCAACGCCTGATCCGGAGTCGGATGAGAGACAATCCGCGTTCAGGTTGTTTTTTAATTGTGTCTGCTCTGCCTGCGTCAACAATGGTGATAATTTCACTGCCACCTGGATTGCAAGCGTCACAACACGTGACTGACTGACAAGTTTGGTATCACTGGATTCCAATGCAGCTCTGCTGGTGACATCACAGGAAGGTGAAGGTGTTGAACCCGTGCAGGCATAGACATTCATCACAGGATCGATTCCTTTGTCAGTCAACACACGATTCACTTGCACAATGTATCCTTTATTGGTGGGTGAATTATCAACCAAAGGATTATCGGGTTGCCAGCTGGTGATAAAACCTTGCGCGACCAGCGTTGTTTGAATGGGTATGACAAGGAAATTTGAAACGTCACTAACAAGCGGATCAAGCGCACCTGTCGATTGTGGATTGGAATCTGAATCGAGCGTCATGCGACAATTTGCAAAATAATATCCGGCGGACGCCTGAAAAAGTTGATTAATCGTTGCCGCCAATTTTTTTGAATTAGCCTGAAATTGAAACTGCCCGTAAAGCCGAGCTGCAAAAATAATCAGACTGATTGACAACACGAGCACCAGCATGCTTTCCAATAAAGTCATACCGCTCTGACGGGTTTGCAATTTCACCATACACCTCATTTATTGCCCCATCGCCATACCTGTCAGATAAATTCCTCTGATAATGATGATGATCAGACCACCACCCAGTAACAGCAGGGCACCACCCGTCAGTTTTGCAATCAACGCCAGTGTTTTTAAACTTTGCTCACCACCCAGAACACCCATGCGTATCAACCCGTGTTCAAATCCCTTAACTTCGGCCATCACACGTAACCGCAGAATACTTTTCTCTTCGATAAGACCAGTGGACAAGACATCCGCAATATTTCCCTTACCAATCGACATTAAGTGTTCCATCGACACGAGATGAGAAGCGACATAAGGATTTGCCTGATATTGCATGACCTTGATTGCATTTTTAAATACGACACCATTCGCAACCAGTAGCCCCAGTGTTTCCATCAATCGGGCAGCCGCAAAACGCCGATACAGATTAAACGGGGGAAATTTATCCAGTAACGGGCGAAATTCCCCCACATAATTGTTCATCAAACGACGAAGCAGCAAGAAAATACCGATCAGAATGATAATAACCAGCCACCACCAGTATTGAATCAATTGTGCAATATGCACCAGATCACGCCCGGCTTCTGGCCATTGATCCATCGGCTTGATTGTCTGAAAATCCACAAACACGCCCGTATTTAAATACACAATGATAGCGCATGCCATAAAAATAACGATCAGTGGATAACTCACCGCATTCACCACGGCGCCAATGGCACCGCTTTGTTGTCCTAATGTTTTAATAGCCGACTTGAGCGTTTCTGTGAGCGCACCGCCTTCCTCACCCACGCGTATCACCTCAACAATACTGATTGAAAACCACTCACGCATACCATCCGCCACCAGCTGACCTTCCGAAATTTTTTGCGCAATTGAAATCGCTACGTCATGCGTAATTCCCGTTGTGGCCTGCGCCATCATTTCAATGGCTCGATTTGCCGGAATCCCATCATTCACGAGCAAATAAAAATCCTCAAGAAAAGCGAGCTGCGCCTTTTTGCCAAACTGCATCTGCTTCCACTGATGCGCGAGTTTGTCTCCAAGTGTCGAAAAATCCACTGTCTCTGCCATTGATGACACGTCCTAGTTATATTTATAAACACTCGCCTTCGTTGCAAGGTTAATCGGTCCCACCACTTTTTCTGCATCAAAAGGATCACATATTCCATCCCGAATCAGTTCTACCGCTCGCCCATGAAAATCCACCCAGCCATTCTCCAGCAAATATTTTTCCCAACTCAATGTATCGCTTTTCTGAATAAACTGACGCCCTGTTTCATCGACCCAAATCACTTCGGCCACCACGGTGCGCCCTCCGACAGCACTACCATGACAGGCTGGACATCCCGGACCACGCGCACGCGCACCATCAAGGGTCTCTTTCCCAAGAACCTGTTCCCAGTCAGCAATAAAAGCCTGATGTTTAGGTGAAGAACGCAAGGGAATACAACATTTTTGACAAACCGTCGGTACCAGTCGTTGACACATCAAACAACGTAAAACGCTGCTATCGCTCAGCATCACAGGCGAGATGCCCATATCGACCAGACGCGTAATAATCGCTGTTGCACGATTGGTGTGAAGTGTTGTTAATACCAGATGACCGGTAATGGATGCGCGAACCATTACATGCGCCGTGTCTTCATCACGCATTTCACCGAGAATAATCACGTCTGGATCCATACGCAAGGCTGCACGTCCCATACTTGCAAAACTGCGATCATCTTTTTCAGTATTGACAGGAACCTGTGTGGCTTCTTCAACGACTTTTTCCACAGGATCTTCAATTGAATACAGTTTCTGTGTGGTTTCTACCATTTCCATACAGGCAGCCAGTGTTGTTGTTTTACCCGACCCCGTCGGCCCTGCAACAATAATCGCTCCGAACGGTAATTTAAGTGCCATTTTAATAATTTCCACCTGCTTCGCTGTGTACCCAAGATCTTCCAGGCTTTTTGTCCGTTCTTCACCCGTTGCCAAAATACGCATGACCATATCAAATCCGCCATGCGCAGGCACACTGGCCAGACGCAAACGAATATCCCTGCCATTCATTTTTAAAGGCATGGATGCATCCTGTGGAACCAGTGGATTAAAATGTGAAGTCGCGTGATCGGTTTCTTTATTGAATGCAACGGAAGCGAGCTCTCGACCCAGCTTTTCAGACCATTCTGCATAGACACGCAGTTCACCGTGTTGGCGCATGCGAATTTTCGTATAGGTCTGTCTCACCTGAATGTGAATATCACTGACATTTTGTTGAACCGCTTCAAACACCAGATCACGCAAGTGCCGTTGCTGGTCACTGAATGTCGCAGTTGTTTCACCTTTTTGTTTTTTTGCATTATCTTCTTCCTGTCCGCTGGCAAGAAGCAGTTTAATAAACGAGCTGCTTGCTGCAAAAACAGTACCTGGATGAATACCTTTGCTCAACATCAGGGATTTGCAATTTTGTACGGTGCGAGATGTCGGATCAGAAGAAAGAATCGTAGCACTTCTCAGGACGACAATATTATGCTGATCCTTGCACCAGGATAACATTTCATCCATGACCCTGTCCTTTGTATCCAGATCTGCCTGGCTGTGCAGGACTTTGGTCATCGTTGCTGTAGCAAATTGTTCTAACTGATCCATATGTTCTTTCGTGTCAGCCATATTTTCAGAAGGAGTGACTTCTGCCATTTTCAAGGCCCCTCAGAGTGATAGTGCCTGGTTTTGAGCAAGCGTAGAGTGCTTCCATCATTATATCGTATGAAAAGAGGAATAGGCTAAATATTTTAGGGAGTTGCAGCCTCTCGAGACGCGAATATCGAGAGGCAGTCTTGCCCTAGACGTCGAGATTAATCACATCAAGCGCATTCGTTTCAATAAACGCACGTCGCGGCTCAACCTGATCACCCATCAGAGTCGTAAAGATTTTATCTGCAGAAACGGCATCTTCAATCGTCACCTGCAGCATGCGGCGTGTGTCAGGATTCATTGTTGTGTCCCACAACTGATCCGGATTCATTTCGCCCAGCCCCTTATATCGTTGAATTGTCTGGCCTTTTTTAGCTTCTGCCATCAGCCATTCCACTGATTCCGAAAATGAAGTCACTGATTTTCGCTTTTCACCCCGTTCAATATAAGCGCCATCCTGAAGCAAATCTTGCAGCTTTTTACCGAGTAGCGTTAATTTTTTATAGTCCGACGAAGAAAATAAATCCTTATTAATCAAAAAGATATCGGCAACACCGTGATGAATAATGCTCACTTTCGGCAACCAGATATTTTTTTCAGGATCATGGAATACGTCAAATGTATAACGAACAGGCGCATCGGCTTTGGTATGCAAAAGTTGTGACAACTTTTCTGTCACTTCGAGAACGCTCTCTTTCTGCGACAACAGACTTTCATCCAATGCAGGTGCATAAACAAGGGCGTCCAGTATGGGTTTTGGATAAATTCGAGTCAATCGAGTAATCACCGAATTGACTGACATATACTCCAACAACAGTTTTTCGAGAGGTGCTCCGGTCACAGGCAAACTGTTGTTACCTAAAAACAACCGTGCATTATCAAGTGCCGATTGAATGAGCGATAATTCCAAAGCTTCCTCATCTTTAATATATTGTTCCTGCTTTCCCTTCTTTATTTTGAAGAGTGGCGGCTGCGCAATATATACATGCCCACGCTCAATCAACTCTGGCATTTGGCGATAAAAAAACGTCAACAACAACGTCCTGATGTGAGATCCATCCACGTCAGCGTCAGTCATGATGATAATGCCATGATAACGTAATTTATCCGGATTATATTCTTCACGGCCAATTCCACAACCCAAAGCAGTAATCAGTGCAACAACTTCTGTTGAAGAAAGCATTTTATCAAATCGTGCTTTTTCAACATTCAATATCTTTCCTTTCAGCGGCAATACAGCCTGATTTTTTCGATTCCTGGCCTGTTTTGCAGATCCACCTGCCGATTCACCTTCTACAATGAAGACTTCCGACTTGCCAGGATCTTCTTCCTGGCAATCTGCGAGCTTGCCGGGCAAGCCTGCCATATCCAAAGCACCTTTCCGACGCGTCATGTCGCGGGCTTTTCTTGCCGCTTCACGTGCACGTGCCGCTTCAATGACTTTCTGTACGATAGCCTTGGCATCCTGTGGAAATTCCATTAAAAATTCTTGCAGTTTTTCTGCTGTTGCCGACTCTACAACCGCTTTAATTTCCGATGACACCAGCTTATCCTTGGTCTGTGAAGAAAACTTGGGATCAGGCATTTTCACAGAAAGAACCGCAGTTAAACCTTCGCGGAAATCATCACCTGTCATCGTCACTTTATCTTTCTTTAAAAAACCTTCTTTTTCAATATACGTATTAAGCACACGCGTCATTGCACCACGAAAACCGGCCAGATGTGTACCGCCATCTTTTTGTGGAATATTATTAGTAAAGCAAAATATTTTTTCGATAAAAGTATCATTCCACTGCAAGGCCACTTCAACCGTGATTCTTTCTTTTTCCAACGTAAAATAAAATACTTTCGAATGTACGGGTGTTTTATTACGATTCAAATCTTCGACAAAGGCTCTAATCCCGCCATGGTACTGAAACAAATCATGCTTGCCTGCACCTGAGCGCTCGTCGGTGAGATAAATTTTAATTCCGGAATTTAAAAAAGATAATTCTCTCAATCGCTTGGCTAATATATCGTAAGAAAAATGAATATTCGTGAATGTTTCCCTGCTAGGCTTAAAGCGTACTTCCGTGCCACGCTCTGCTGTTTCACCCACAATGGCGATGGGAGCCTGTGGATCGCCATGTACATAGTGTTGCGCATATTCTTTACCATTCAGCCTGACCGTCAAAAACAAGTCTTCCGACAGGGCATTCACAACAGAAACACCTACACCATGCAAACCGCCTGATATTTTATAGGAATCGCTATCAAATTTACCACCCGAGTGTAAGACAGTCATGATAACTTCTGCGGCAGAACGGCCTTCTTCAGGATGTATATCAACAGGAATGCCTCTGCCATTATCCCTGACCGAGACCGTCTCATCCGCATGGATAACAACGCGAACTTCGTCACAAAAACCTGCCAATGCTTCATCAATCGCATTATCTACGAGTTCAAACACCATATGATGCAAGCCTGTGCCATCATCGGTATCTCCGATATACATGCCGGGACGCTTACGTACCGCGTCCAGACCTTTTAATACTTTAATCTTGGATGAATCGTAGTCCGCTGAACTATTCACTCTTCATTACTCCCAAAATTCCGGTTAGTTTTCTTCCGTCACACGACCATGTTCCACGTGGAACATCTTCATCTGAGCCGAGGAGCCAGCCAATGCTTCACGCTCCACAGCGGTTATAAATACTTGCGCTTTTTGCCTTTCAAGCAGCGCCATTAAATGGGCTCTGCTATTGATATCGAGCTCTGAGGGTAAATCATCTATCAGATAGACCGGTCTTCTATTCACACACTCATTCAACATAGCACCTTGCGCGATTATCATAGCACAAATGAATAATTTTTGCTGGCCCCTTGACAAAATATCCTTCACCGGAATCTGGTCAATAGCCATCCTGAAATCCGCTCGATGAGGGCCTTGTTGTGTATATCCGGCATACATATCCTTATCACCCGAAAGCGCCATTGCATCCTGATAAGTCAACTTCTCATCCCAGCCTGGATAATAGGCCAGCTTCAAACCTGGAAGCGCTATCAGGGTGGATAACACAGACTGCAAAAAAGGAAGTAATTGTGCCATAAAATGCCGACGTAATGCGTCGAGCATCGTGGCGCTTTTTATCAGCTCAACACTCCAGATATCCAGCTCTTTTTTTGATCTGCGCTCACGCAGGGCGGCATTACGTTGCTTTAAAATACGCTCATACATTTTCCACGTGGGGAGAAAACCCGGGGTGAGATAAAAAGCTCCCCAATCCAGATATTTTCGACGAAAAACAGGCCCCGCATCCAGCAAATTAAAGCAGCTTGAATTAATCAGCAAAGAAGGGATCAATCCCAACAATTCCGCAGAAGACCCACTGTCCTGACCCGAAATACGAATTCTCGTACTTCCATCACGTTCACGCTCTATTCCAACGGGTACTGTTTGTTGACTTTCAGCTTGAATTTGAGCAAAAATGGAAAACTTTTCAGCCGACTGGCTAATCACATGATTGGCGATAGCACTGCGAAATGACCGACCCCGACCGAGATAATAAATCGCTTCCAGCAGACTGGTTTTACCACTGCCATTCAGCCCATGAATAAAATTTAATCCCGAAAGCATGGGATTTATCCTGGTCGAACCAAGATTACGAAAATCTGTTACATCCAATCGCAATAATGCCAAGCGCTTCTCGCTATAATCTCATGTAAAAGCTCAGGTGGAGCTTGTTTGTGTGTGTGTACTGACCAATATCGCTAGCCGGATTGCAGCATCTCGATCAGACAAGCCGTTTCGTGATGCTTGAAAGGGCCTTTATTCTGTCGAAATGATGCCCGCGGGACCGAAGGTGGCAGTACACACACACAAACAAGCTCCACCTGAGCTTTTACAATCTCATGGGCATAATAACGTACAAACTCTCTTCTTTTTCCGATGATTTGAATACAACACCCCCATTAGGATCGCTGCCACAAGACCAGTGAATATGCTCGGAAGAAATCGCTGAAACCACATCCAGCAAATAAGTCACATTAAAACCAATTTCCATCCCGTTCCCTTGATATTCCATTTGAACCATTTCTTCAGCTTCTTCCTGTTCAGGATTATTGGCGACAATTCGTAGCGTATCCTGATCCAGATGCAAACGTATCCCTCTGAATTTTTCATTGGAAAGAATAGATGCGCGTGTGAGAGCCTGCTTCAAGACATCACGGCTGGCAATGGCGGTATTTTCGATATGACGTGGAATCAGCTTATCGTAATCCGGATATTGTGCATTAATCAGCCTGGAGGTGAATATAAAATCAGGTGATTTAACCCGAAAATGATTATCGCCAATACAAATCGCCACATCCTGCTCACTTGTGTCCAGCAATCGAACAAGCTCCAGTACACTTTTTCGTGGCAAAATAACTTTTATTTGAACAGCACCTACATCAATGGCATCAGCAGAACTGAAGGCCAACCGATGTCCATCCGTCGCCACGCATCGAATAACTCCTTGATTAATATCAAATAATGCGCCGTTTAGGTAATGGCGAACATCTTGCTGCCCCATCGCAAAATACACTTTGCCAATCAATTTTTTCAATCTGGACTGATTCATTGCAAATTCAAGCAGAAAGGGGCTTTCTTCCACTTTAGGAAAATCTTCTGCCGGCAATGTAGTCAAAAGAAACCGACTTCTGCCCGAACGCAAAACGGCATGATCTCCCTCTAACGCCAGTGTAATAACGGCATCTTCTGGCAACGCCCGACAAATATCCAATAATTTCCGGGCAGAAACCGTAATCGCGCCGGGCACGGAAGGTTCTGTTAAATCAACATTTCCGATTAGCTCGACTTCCATGTCCGTTGCTGTTAATGAAAGACTACGCTCGCCAACAGTCACCAGCACATTCGCCAAAATCGGTAACGTCTGTCTACGCTCCACAACTCCGCTGATCATCTGCAAGGGTTTAAGTAACGCTGCACGCTGAATAGTCATTTTCATAAGTAATCACTCTAAAGTTGTTTAATTCAAGTGGTCAAAGTGTCCTCAAGCAAACCCACCCACCGCCTACGTCCCGCGGGACGTAGGCGGTGCCTGCTACGTGGTTAAAGTCCGCAAAAGATTCGTATAATCCTCTTCAATATCCTGATTAGACTGCTTGAATTCTGCAATAACCCTGCACGCATGTAACACCGTTGTATGATCCCGCCCGCCAAATGCATCGCCGATTTCCGGCAAGCTGTGATTGGTTAATTCCTTGGCAAGCGCCATCGCCATTTGCCGTGGTCGCGCGACAGAGCGACTGCGACGCTTGGATAATAAATCAGCCATTTTAACCTTGTAATACTCGGCAACCGTCTTTTGAATATTCTCAATTGTAATAAGCTTGTCCTGCAACGCCAACAAATCCCGCAGTGCCTCTTTGACAAAATCTACCGTGATCGGTTTACCCGTAAAATGGGCATTGGCAATAATACGCTTCAATGCACCTTCCAGTTCACGCACATTGGAACGAATTCGCTTGGCCACAAAAAAAGCCACTTCGTAAGGCAGATCAATCTTGGCTTTTTCTG
>Ga0206942_1120_pt1 | contig 22986 bp, 25 predicted proteins | sample Alteio_BWOrgHeat_6_FD_153253 | JGI IMG/M metagenome (GOLD analysis project Ga0206942, IMG submission 153253) | Enriched cells from forest soil in Barre Woods Harvard Forest LTER site, Petersham, Massachusetts, United States -... | ecosystem: Environmental > Terrestrial > Soil > Temperate forest > O... | reverse complement strand
TCCGCAAAAGAGGCCTTTATAGTTAAAACTTGGAAAGCCCCACTTGATCTCTTCTACGACTTCGGGGCATACCTTGTGCACCAGCTTTCGAATATGCTCTAAAATAGGCTTAGCAAAGGGCTTGGCTTTGTCTATATATTCTGAGATCTCTTTTTCCATTTGATTATTATCTTATCTCAACTATTTGGCCGCAACTCTCAATTTTTCACTGTACAATTTTATTTTAATTGCCTTAAGCAAAGAATAAAAAGAGGGAGACCTATGAATACAAAAAGAGGCCTTGGCATTGGCCTGATCATTTTAGGCCTAATATTTATTTTCATTTCTCAACACATTCAACACCGCATCAATGAGGGTCAACTTGAAGTTTCAAGCGGACAAAGTCAGGTGGATGAGACCCAATCTCTCTTTGGCTGGAATCCGGTCACTAAGGTAGTCGGCAAAGGCCTCACATCAGGTGCAGAAGCAAGAATTGCCGCTGGACAAGATGAGATCACCCACTACCAGGGTATTGCTCATACCCTTTTGACAATCGGCGTCATTTTAGTGATAGCAGGTGCGGCAATGATCATTATGTTTGAGTTCAGACATTGGGGAAGAAGACGTTAATGTAGCAGCTTTTTCACCTGCTCAAGAGTCTTTTTCCTAGCTGGAAATTTTGTGATCTCAATGGCTTCATTTAGGGAAAACCATTTGCCACTTGCTGCTTCCTCAGCATGTATTACAGCATTCCCTTCAACTTCTGCTACATAGAACTTCACTTTTTTAGCAATAGGATTGCCCTGTTTTACAAAGATAAACTCCTCCAATAGAGGATCTTTTTGCAAAAAGGATTTTACCTTCAGGTTGGTCTCTTCTTTCAATTCTCTTCGTGCTGCCTCTTTGGCAGTCTCATGCACACAGGCCCGACCTTTAGGACAATTCCAATACTCATTAGAACCTTTATTTTTGATTAAAAATACCTTCCACTCCCCTTGTTCTTTCTTTAAGGGAATGATCCCAACCGAGTTTTTGGCAAAGCACTTCTGAAAATCAAAGCGCATGATTGCAATCTTATGATCCCTAAAAGGCCTTTCTTGAATTACTTCTGCACCTCTTTGAGTGTACCAGGAGACATATTCTGGATTTGAAATGTAAAGATAGAGCCATTCATAGCCCATCTTCATCGCCATTAAGCTAGACCACTCAAGAAGAGCCTGTCCAAGGCCATTCTTTCTTTCATCCGGCACCACATACAATGTTCCCATCCAAAGAAGCTCTTTCGGAAAATCTGAAAACTCCGGATTTTTCTCTTCCTTTAGAGTAATGACACCCACCGGCCTTTTATCTTTGAATGCAACTAAAGTAAAGGGGATCCTATCATCATTCAATCTCCCTTCTAAAGACTTGACCAATCGATCTTTGGTCAAGCTTTTATCAAAGGCGCTCCACTCATCGTACACCCACTGCGCAATCGTAGGAATTGCTTCAGGGCAATCTTTCAGGAACATCATCTGATAAGGCAAAGCCTTGTTTGCCTCTATCAGTATCTCTTTCATTGGATGCACTTCTTCTCCATGTGCACTCGCGATAAAAACACTTAGTAGCAATACAACAAAGCGAAGCATAATTTCTTAACCCCATCTTTACAAAAATAGATAAAGGTAAAAAATTTTTTCTTTGTGTTCAACAGAAATTCTTGATCACTTTAGAACTGAAAAATCTCTACGCTTTCCAGTCTCAGGATCAAAAAATGTGATTTTTTCACCTGAGTGAATTCCATCTACTGCATAACCTAAGCCAGCAAAAATCATTCCTACGCCAATTGTTTGAGTAATACCAGTAGGGATTACGCAAAATATACTTCCGGCTAAAAGCATAACAAAACTAGAGGCAAGCTTTGGAGGAAGGTTTATCTCTTCATTGTTTTTTTTATTCCAGAAAAATCCAGACTGTCGATATCCGCACTGTGCTAATAGCAAAGAGTAGTACTCTTCAGCTAATTGCACTTCTTCAGTTGAAATATTGGGAATAGAGGGCACAAGGGCAAAGGCACGATCCACAACATCTCTAAGATCAATCCGAATTTTATAATTTTCTTCTAGATCATTTGTAAGATTATTAATAAACCCTGCAGCTTCATTGAGAGAAAATTCAGTGGAAGTATTAAAGGGAAATATTTGGCTAGCCGAGCATGCAAAACTATAGAGAAATAAAACAAGCAAGAAGAGATTTTTTTTCATGGCGCTCCCTTGTCCCAGAAAAGCAATCTCAATTGATTATCCATCTAAGCCTCACTCTTAATCTTGTATTAGAATAAATATTGGATGATAAGAAAAAATGATTTTACAGTGTTTCATACCTTCCATCAAGCCTTAGTTGTTAGAGCCAAAGAATCATTCAGAACTGATTGGACAATAATCAGACTTTTTTTTAATAATACCCGACCCTATGTTTAAGACACATATCACAACAATACTGACTCTCCTTATGGTTGGTTCTCTTTCAGCAGATGGCGATTCTTTTGCCTATTTGAAAAGTCTTCCAAAGGCTGAGCTGCATCTTCATTTGGGCGGATCATTTCCTCTGTCGTATTTACTTTCTATTGCTTCTCCTGAGCAAGCGGAAGAGCTGCATAAGGGGTTAGAGGTGATCTCAAAGAAGGTCCATTATCATGATGTATTTCCATTGTTCAAGCTGGTAGGAAATATTGTGAATTCTGAAGAGAGGGTGCAAAAGGGAGTCGAGGCCCTTTGCGAGTCTTTAAAAGAGGATGGTGTTTCCTACGTTGAGATTAGATCTAGCGTCAAAGATTTAGGAAAAGGCTATGAAGAATATCTCAAAGCAATCCTGCAAGGCATGGCAAACGAAAGATCGGAATCGTTTAAGCCCTATCTCCTTCTTAGCCTACAGAGAAACTCTGCCATAGCGATTACAAAAGCTACCATTGACCTTGCCTTAAAGTATCAAGATGAAGGAGTGGTTGGGATCGATCTTTCAGGAGATTCTTCTTTAGAACAGATGGAATTTCTCATTCCTGAATTAAAACGAGCTAAAAATAGTGGTCTTGCCCTTGTGCTCCATATGGGTGAATCACCCAAAGAAAAGGGTCAGATCGATCTGCTTACTCATTTAGAGCCTGATAGAATCGGCCATGGGGTATTTCTAACAGATGAAGCTAAAGAGTGGATTATAGCAAAAAAAATCCCCATTGAAGTCTGTTTAACTAGTAGCGTCTTGGTAGAGATGGTAAAAAATGCTCATGAACACCCTGGACTAGAGCTTTATAGAAATGGCCATCCGATCGCGTTATCCACAGACGATCCCCTTCTTTTCTCTACATCTCTTTCACAAGAACTATTACTTGCTCATGAGCAATGCGGTCTTTCTTTGGAGGAGCTTTTCTCTATCACCTACAACTCTTTTAAGTACACGCTTGGGAAGTAATTAGATCCCTTCTAATCTCTTCAAGATTAGCTTGGCCTCGGTCTCATCGATTAGAATGAACTGATTTACGCTTTGCTCATAGCAGTAGACATCTGCTCTTCCGATATCAAACCACCATCCGTGGATGCGCAGTTTATTCTTAGCGATACGCTCTTGAATAAAGGGATAGGACTTTATGTGCTCGATCTGCTGAAGGACATTGATTTGAGAGATCTGGTTTGTTAAGGAGAGTCCGGGATTTATTTCCATCCCCTTTTTTGCAAGTTTTGCAGAGTCTTCTCCATATTTTAACCAGGATGCAAGATGAGGGCAGCATTTGGTATCTTTTTTATCATGGAGCATTTGCATAGCGCCGCATTCGGAATGGCCGCAGACAATAATGTCGAAAATATTCAGTGAATGCATAGAAAATTCAATCGCTGCTAGAGCGCTGCTATCTTGGTCAGGTGATGAATGAGGAGGGATCATATTGCCCATATTTCGTAGGACAAAGAGATCCCCTGGGTTAGTAGACGCAAAAAGATTGGGAACAACTCTGCTATCAGAGCATGCGATAAAAAGTGCGTCTGGCTTTTGGCCAAGAGCTAGTCTTGCAAAAAGATCACGGCTCTCTTCCGTGATGTTTTTCCTAAAGTCGACAATGCCTTCGATCAATTTTTTCATTCCCCTCAAATATAAATTGATGTGCCTTTTTTTTCTTGTCTATTTTCAATTCCCACATTATGATCCCCTTCCCTTTAAAAATTCTTTAAACAAAAGGAGTTGTTATGACCGCAATGATCAAAAATATGCAAGGTGCTGTCGATTATGCAAATAAGTCTAACGTTAAATTAATCGGTGGGTACTCTCTAGAAAGAAAAAATGGCTCTAAAGAGTGTGTGGCATTTTTTCATGCGAAGAAATCTGCAGGTGAACTTAGCAGCAATGTTAAAAAAAATAGAGACAATGAACACGAGGAATATACTTTCACAAACAGAAACATCACCCTATGGAACAATATTGATCACTCAGAGAGTGCTTTTACTCGAGGCATTTTAAGAGTGCTCTATGTGATGTCTATCTTTTTCTTACTTCCAATTGCAGATTGGTTAATTGGTTATCTAAGATCTGACCAAGAGCTTGTAAGTATGTATAAATTCAATACCGATCCTACCAATCCAACTAAGTCGATAGTCATTAAATACGAAACTGTTAACGATTACAAAGCGAAAACATACACTCTGCAAAGAACTTAAATTTTTTAGGCGGTAGCTACTCTGCTGCCGCCTTCTCTATAGTCCAGTAATAGGAGTCTGATGCTCCATTTGAAACTTCAACAGTAGTGACAGATTTTCCAAGAAGTAGTGAATCGGTCGTTGCAAGTCTTGCCGGAAGAAAAAGTTGCGGCTTAAGATAGACATGTGTTTCTAAGTAGACCCTATCGCCATCCTGGATTTCATAGCCAAGATAGGGATGGTCTACACTTTTAATTGTCCACCATTGGCTTGGCCTATGATCATTGGAAGTAAAATAACAATCTCCGATCACAGAGCCGCTATCCAAAATAGAGTCATTCCATGTCACTAACACAAAGGATCCATGCGTTACTTTTCCACCGCTTGGACAAAGTTGCAAGGTAGAACCTGTACTTCCTACTGTTGCGTAGGAATCAAAAACACAAACCTGCAGATATTTTCCTTGAGGATTTTTTAAAAGAATTGGATCTCCCATCGAGAGCGGTTGATCTGAATCTGATACGCTGCCTAACACAGCATCCGTTCTTGAGACATTTTCAGTGATAATATTTTCAAATGTAGGAGCAGCCGAGACCCTTTTGCCCATATTCCAGATTGAGGGGTCGATATCTTTCCATTTCAAGAGTGTTGCAGCTAAAGAAGTATGATCAAATGGAGAATCCAAGTCTGATCTGATCACCGTGCCCTGTTTGATCCGAGGCGAAATAAAAAGAGCAGGAGTCCTTACCCCAAATCGATCGAATTGAAATCCATTTTGAAAATTGTTATCTGGAGGAATTGCTTCAGGAGGTGAAATATGATCAAAGATCCCTCCATGCTCATCAAATAAGATGATAAACAAGGTATTTTCCCAGGCCTCAGAATTAGCAATAAGGCTTGTGTAAATATTGGCCAAGAGATTCTCAGCAGTACGAACATCTCCCGGTGGATGCAGATCGTTTCCTTGAAGGCCAAGAAGATATTCCGAATCGGGAAAAAGAACTTTCAGGTTAGCCAGCTCGATCCCCTCAGCAAAAGTCCATTGCGGTTCAATAAAGCTAAAGTCAGGCAGCTCTCCATTTCTTGCTAACTGATGAAATGTGTCCAGTTTTTGATAGTGTGATTGTAGATTGGAAATTTTCTTCATTGCTTCAAACTGAAAAGGAGCGTCATAAGGGCCTGGATAAATACCCGGCAGCATGTCTGTCTGCCAGAAAATAGTCCAAGAAGTCCCTGGAGAAAGATCCGTGAGCTTATTCCAAATGGTATCGGAATTAAAAACGCTTCTCCCAAGAGGACCATTGACCACCTGCCCTTCAGACGTTCCACAGACTAAAAAGGCCCGGTTTGGGTTTGTCTGTGTAGGGACGGAAGAAAACCAGAGATCGCTTACCGCATAATGGCGCGCAAGGCCATGCAAAACAGGCAGCTCTTTTTCCGTGTAGGTCTCCATTACAGCGCAAATATCTTGCTTGCTTGATTCCCACTCCGATTCAAACCAAAGGGAAGCATAATCCTGAAGAAAACCAAGCATTGTAGGCTGAGACCCAGATCCATAAATCTGCTTTGTCACATGATCAAAGGGCTCATTGGGATCCACTCCTGGGGAATTCAAAAAATTGGTCCCTTGGGTAGACGGAATCCCTAAAATAGGCGACGAGGAGTAGACAGTATTTCCTGATGAATCTTGAAGCACATTTGTGTACTTGCTCAAAATTTCTAAAGTCAATCCTTGGAAAGGAAGAGTTTGATCCGAAGGAATAAACTGTAGAGGTGCATCATTGCTATATAGCCAGCCAAGGACGTTGTCAAATGACCTATTCTCCAGCATGAGTACTACCACATGCTTGATCTCTGTTTGCATCAAGCTACTTGCAAAAGAGCTTCCTGTTAAAAAGAACAGAATCCCAAGAAAACGACACCACATATTCAACCCAGCCTGTTAAAAAACGTGATAAGATATGGTAAAGATATTTTTATTAACAGAAGAAAGTGTCCTTTAGTTGTCCTTGCAATTTTCCGTAGCAGCATCTAATCTCTATAAGAAAATGTAGGTGCATTATGACGATCATGGACAAGATCAACGAGGGAATCAAAGAAGCAATCAGAAGCCGTGATCAAATTCGACTTGAGACACTTCGCATGCTCAAATCCAAGCTATTAGTGGTTGACGCCAGGGGCAATATCCCAGATCCGGAAGCCCAAAAGATCTTTAAAACCTACTATGGCAATCTACAAGAGGCCCTAGAGCAGTTCCAAAACGCCAACCGCCCTGAGATGGTAGAAAAACTAAAAGCTGAATTAGTGATCATCCAAGAGTTCTTACCTAAAGCCCTCTCTCATGAAGAGACAAAAAAGCTTGTTATGCAAGCGATCGCAGAATCCGGCGCTAAGACTAAAAAAGACCTAGGTTTAGTGATGAAAAGCGTCATGAAGCTAAATAGCGGGATTGATGGTAAGCTTGCTAAAGACTTAGCTAGCCAACTTCTGCCTGATTAAAAGCAATATCCACTACACCATTTGGCTCAAACATCGCCTTAAACATAGGAAGTATTCTCTCTTCATCGGGAAATTTCATACTTTCTTGGTGGAATTCCGCAATGTCCACTACAATCCGTTCAAACCTATAGTACGTTAGAAGAGACTTATTGATCGGTGCGTTGCCATAACCTTGAAAGAAAAACTCATTTTCCTGAGGCTTATTCCAGAGGTTTCCCACTCCCCCGCCGATAAACATTAGATCCCGCTCTTTTGGGGCCATGATAGGATCATCCCAATCCACAATGTATATTTTTCCCTTTTCATCTATCAATACATTGCCGCCGTGGATATCCGAGTGGCAAAGTACAAGATGTGGTATTTTTGGCACTTGTTCGCTTAAGCCCTCCGCCCTTTCTAAAATTTTAGAGATCAAACCTTTTTGTTCTCTCATGAACTTGGCAAGTGGGCTGGATTCCTTATCGATTTGCGAAAGGATCTCTCTTACTCTCAATCTCCACGTATTGGAGAAGGTCTCTCTTCGGATCTGTAGAGAAATTGGTACTTCGACCTCATGAATTTGTCTTAGAGCTTTTCCTAGCTTGATCCATTGATCTTTGCTTAAATCCCTTTTAAACCCATCCTCTCCTTGAATAAATGGGTAGACAATGAGCATATCGCCGCCTAATTGAGCAGCTCCTTCCCCATCAACTGTTTTAATAGGTAAAATAATGTTCTCAAGTCCAGATTCATGAAGAAGCCATGCTATCTTGATACTGATATCTTGGCGGTAATTTCGTTTTAGCTTGACGAAGTAGCTTTTGTTATCTTTTCCTTGAACCTTATAGACAGAGGCGTTCATATCCGCCCCTAAGGGCAGAAATTCAATGGTTAAAACATCGATATCATAACTATTTCGAAGAGCTCCGGTAATTCTTTGGTACTCTTGCATTAGTTAGTTCTATCCTCAATGTTATCTTTTGGCAAGTCCATCTAGTAGTTCTTGGCTTGCAAGTCCATTTTTTATAAGCATCTCTACTACTTGATCACTCTCTCTTCCAAATTTCATCTGCCTTTCCGTATGGCCTGTTTTGGAATAGGGCTCTAAAAGACTTGGTGCAATATTTAATTCAAGAAGACGCTCCCAAAGAAACTCATTTCTAGTTCCTGGCGCGTAGAGCTGTTTGCCACCTGTGAGCTCAATACATGCAGGAAGTGGATCTAATGGAGTATTGTCTGAAGGGTGAACAAAGAGGACCATAGAAAAGCGCTCTTTATTTGCTTCCTGCGCAACCACTCTATGGCGCGCGCTAACAAAAAGGCCGTTCGTGAGGTTTTCTAACATATCGCCAACATTCACAATGAATGCGTCATCCGGAACAATGACATTTAACCACTGCCCTTTAAATTCCACTTGAAGACCCTTTTCAGTTGCATAGGGCAAAATAGCCAAATAATCGATATCCGTATGAGGTGCTCCCCAAAAATGAATCTGCTTTACTCTCTCTTCTGAAAGTGGTGGATAATAGAGCGCTCTAAGAAGACTATCTCCTTCTTTAGTAGTCTTATTTAAGAGATCTACGGGTAGCTTTTTCTCTATTTTTTGATTGATCGTCTCAACGATTGCTTCTTGAAGTGGGACAACATATTGGGATAGCTCTCGGTATAATGTCGTCATAGCATCTTTAAAACCAGATTGATCAGGCCAGACGTTTTCAGGTTTTCCCTCCTCTCTTCCAATATGGTAAAACTCTTTACAGTCTTTTGCAGAACTTCCCTTTGCAGTCTCTCCCGGAACAAACCCCCGTTGGCCTTTCAAAGCGGGACTAAAACTTTGCATTTTGTAGTCCATCTCTTGTTTAAAAAATCTCTCTGCTTGAGCATAGGCCTTTTTAATCTGATCTCTATCAATCCCGGTATGGCGCACAGCGAAAAAACCCACGTCATGCATTGCGTGGAATAGAGTAGATAGAAACTCTTCCCGTTTTTCGGAGTTATAAAAATCCTGCATGTCTACAACAGGAATACGGATATCCAGCTCTTCTGCATGTACAAATGAGAAAAAACAAACGAACAACAAAAGGAAACGCATATTTCTACCTCAATTTTTTTAGGTAGAGAATATGCGATATCAAATCCATTTATGAAAAGAAAATTTTGTGTTTAAAGTTTTCTCTATCTATGATCTTTACCTATTCTTTAATTTTGGAGAAATATGACTACACTTAAGGCAGCTTCTAGCACTGCGCCATTTTCTAAATGGTTTACACCAACTCCAGAAGTTGCAAGAGCAAATATTCGCTTGGTATCTTTTATGTGTGGAAAAGCAGCAGAGGCTTTGATTGAAAAATGCAAAAATCCAGATTATGTTTACCCATCTACTCTGAATGTACGATGTTTTCTAAGTGCCTATAATCTAATTCAAGAGGATGGAAGTGTAAGCAAAACTGTAAAAAAGGTAGTTTTAGAGATGCTTGCAGAAGCTACAGCGCAGACCACAGCTTCTCTACAAAAAGAAGTGTCAAAAATTGGCGATTAAAAATACTCTTAAAAAGTAATGAACTTTTGCACTCTCATTCAAAATAGAAAATCCTGCCGGGCCTATACAAATCAGTCTGTTTCTATTGAGACTATTCAAGATCTATTAGAAACAGCGAAATGGGCACCTTCTGGCGTTAATCATCAACCTACGCAAGTTGCGATCTTAGGCTCTCAAACAAGAGAAAGGTTAGCGGAAAGATTAACCGAGAAATTCGATGCTGGTGTCCCTCCAAATCCTGACTACGAATATTGTCCAGATCTTTGGTCATCTATTTATAAAACACGTCGTAAAGCATGTGGAAAGGCTTTGTATCAATCTCTAGGGATTGCATTAGATGACACCGAAGGTAAGAGAAAGCATAAGCGTCGAAATTACAACTTTTTTGAAGCGCCCATAGGAATGATTATTTTCTTAGAACGAGAAATGCCTAAGGGATCTTGGATTGATGTTGGGTTATTTCTTCAAAACTTACTACTAGCTGCAGAAGGGGCAGGACTTTCAACTTGCGCACAAGCCACATTTGCTGAATACCCAGATATAGTTAGGGATGTTCTTGGCCTTGAAAATGTAGATATCGTTTGCGGGATTGCCCTAGGATATGCAGACCCTTCTCATCCTTTGAACTCCTATAGAACTGAGAGAGTAGCATTAGAGAAGTTTACTAAGTGGTATGACTAGAATCAGTTGTTGATTTAATCCGAGCTAAAAATATTAGAGGGTGTGGACACTCTCTTAGGAAATTTTTACGAAAACAGTACTAGTTTCACCTGTTGCAGGCTCTTTAAAAAGAAGCCTAGGGAAATTGCGATATAACCCTCTTTCTTGTCCGTCCGGCGGAGATGGCACCAATTCTAGCTCTTCCCCTCTCTTTAAAAATGATGTTATAGAGTGCTCTGCTTCCTGGGAAGTCTCTCCCCAAATAAGGGCCATGTACCTATCGCCATTGTCCAAAGTAACAAAAATCGAGTAATACTTTGGGTAACACTTTTTGCAAAGTTCCGTAAAAGCCCAGATAAAATCACCTCCACCTTCATCTTCAGCAATATGAGGAATAAGCCTCTCAGCAACCTCTACTTTGCTAATAACGACTTTGGATTGTATCTCAGCGAGATCCCAACTAAAATATTGATTTATTTTATTAACTATTTCCATAAATAGAGCGATTATATCATTTCTTATCCCAGTAAAGAAAAGGCAAACTGACGCAAGAGATCTAACTGTTCTTGACTTTGTACAAATCCTGGGCCTCTTTGTTTTCTTAAAGAGACAATAAGTTTTACTAATTCAACGTCAAGGTTCTCCTTTGTAATCTCCCCTTTCTGGATTTTTTCTTCGAGGATAAGAGCTGTGATAAGAGTTCCTGTTCTGCCAAGCCCTGCTCTGCAGTGAATCCAAACGATATCATCGCTATTTGGCACCAAAGTTTTTACCTGCTTAACAAGCATTTGCAGCGTGGGCAAGTTCACTGCAGAGAAATCCTTCCAACTATCATACCGGAAGCGTTTGATCTCTCTTGTGATCCCGATCTCAGTGTCTTTGACTTTGTAGAAGAAGAGATTCCCCTTGATTTGATGAAGAGTGACCAACATTTTGCCGTATTTTACGGTCTTCCCTAACTTTTCAGGGTAATATTTCGTAACTCCGCCCTTGGTTTGATCTTCAATGGTCGTTAAATCAATAACGGCTGCCGAGTGAACAAACGCCGCTTGCCAAAACCTCTCGTAGTCTTGCACTAAAGGCGCTTGGGACGCAATAAACAACCGCTTTGTAATGCCCTCACCTACTCTATTAGCGTGCATGGGACGGCCATCTGCCCAAATAGCGGTAGCTTCTGGACAGAAAACATTTACAGGAAAACGATGAGGAAGTTTATCCACAGAGAAAAACTTAAGACCTTTTAATTGAGTTGTGGTCTCTTCCTCTAAACGTGCAAATAAATCAGCGATTGGCATTGCTTTTGGCGCTGCAGGTTTTGGAAGAAGAGCAGATACCGGCATTTGCCCATCTAAAACATCCTGAATCAATGTTAGCTCTTGAATAGCCTTGGCTTTTATCTCAGGGTTCATAGCTTTCCCATGATTCTTAAGCACAGTAAAAAACTCTTTCAAACGAGGGTACATAGAATCGAGGGTGGGCAACTGCTTTGCTTTAAAAATAGTTGATTTGAGCGCTTGCGCGTTTTCTAAGATATTATCATGTGTGATGACATTCTTGGGCTTTGGAGTTTGGGGAAGAAGGGCCGATAATGGCTTTGTCTTATCTAAAACATCTTGAATCAATGTGAGCTGTTGAATAGCTCTAGCTCTTAAGTTAGGATGCATTTGTTTTCCTTGAGTCTTAAGCACAGTAAAAAATTCTTCCAAACGAGGGTACATTGAATCGAGGGTGGGCAACTGCTTTGCTTTAAAAATAGTTGATTTGAGCTCCTCGACATTGCTTAAGATATTCTCAGGAGTGATTACAAGGTCGTTTTGTCTTCCTAAAAAGAATGTTGCAAGCGCTACTGAGAAGAGGCCTGTATCTTTGCAAGAGGGAATCCAGCTAGTCCCAAGCACATAGTTTAAATAAGAGAACATTGCAGCCACGCCCGAGACTTTGTAAGCGTGGTTTAAAAGAGGAATAAGCCGAGGATGGGACGCAATCTGTTTTTGGGTCCATCTGCTTGCTTGGTCATAAGTATTGGTTATAGCTGCCATGATTTATCCTTTAATTAATTTGCAAAGATTATATCACATTAATTATTAATTATAAATCGAAAATATTAAATAAATTAAAATTTTAATTTATACATAAAACTCTGACAACATCATTGCTGACCAGGCTAATGTATTATTTCCGATATGCATACCAATAGGCACCTCTAACCCTCTTGAGATCTCCTTAGCAAGGGCAAAGATGATTCCCATGATCGTAGCGGCTATCACTTGAGGCAGGAAGAGAACAGGACTGCGCCAAGATAGGAGAGCATTCATAAAATGGGAAAGGCCAAAAATCACGGCTGAAAAGAACACTGTTGTAATACGGGCTATTACATTTGCAACCCCTTCTGAAAAAAGGGAGGAATAATAAGATTGAAGCTTTTCCTTAAGTAAATCATAGGGACTGCCCCTAAATAACTTTTCTTCACCAATAGGGCATAAAATACATACAACCGGAATGAGCACGATTTTTTCTATGATGTGCATCTCGTTAAAGGGATCATCTAAACTACATCCCAAGGCTTTGACTATTCTTTCTGTGATAGGGCCATAGACGAGAAACATTCCTAAGCCCAATCCAAAACCTAAAATGTATTTACCCCAAGAGATGGTATTTGGATTTTCTCTTTGGGCAGAAGTCTCACCAACAGATATTTGATAAGAAGAATTTTGATTAGTTATTGCTGAAGCCATAATTTGGCGGTAATAATAGCTGAATTGCAGCTAAAAATAAACCCTAAATTGGCATGCAAATTAAATTATTTTATGCTAGCTTTGACAGAGGTATTTTTAAGCTTCCAAGGAATTCGCATAGAAGTGCAATTTGATCTCTAATTAGAAATCAAACCCGAGCAAAAAATTTAGCCCCTGTAAGATCAGGTTATTATTTTGACCGCCGTCGATATTGGTAAAAAATTGGAGATGGTTGAACCAGTCTTCGATCTCATAGGCAATTTTAAAACCAATATGAGAGCGGTCATTGTCAAAATTAAAGTCCCAGCCAAAGCCAAACGTGCTATGGAGAACCAATGCCCCATAATTACGTTCGGTTGTTTGGATTAATATTTGAGTCAGCAAGTTATCAAGGTATCTGTCTTTTATTTTCCAGTGGCCCCAAAGATATCCTGTCTCAAATTGTCCAATGATGCTAAAAGCATGATTTTGAATATTTCCAAAACACCAATTCGCGCTTATCCCGCCTTTAGGACCTGCTCCTGTGAAACGTTGTTTTAAATTCTCTTCTGCTACTAGTAGAAAAAGTCCAATAAAATTAGGAGTCGACCAGTGAGAATCGAGGAATTGATTGATCCAGCCTCCTTTGAATCCAATAGATGGGCGAATCACAAGACGGTCGCTAAGTAAAAAACTACGGCCAAGATCCCAGTCAAAGATATTATAGCGAAGGTTCAAGCTTGCCCTTGCTATAGAAAAAGGCTCTAAGAGAGAGAGCCTCGCCCCTAAAAACCCGCTGGTTACAGTGCCTGCTGTACTACCGCTGGTTTTAGATTTAAACCAAGTATAGCTTGCTTGAGTATCCCACTCATCATGCTTCATATTATAACCAAGGCCTACTCGAAAGCCCGGGGCCCATTCAAAAGAAAAGGTCTTATACTCTGCAATCACCCCATTGTGAGTAGTAGTGAGAGTATATGCCCAATCGACCGGCTCGCTTGTGTACCAGTAGAGAAAATCAGCAAAAATATCGACGCTTTTCTGTTGACAATCAGGCCTACTAGATGGATTTGGCAGCCCTTCCGCCTGGAGTATATTCACGCTCAGGAAAAGAAGGGAAGTTGTCCTTACTATTTGTTGGAAAATCGTTTTCAAAAATCTACCCGACAATTAAATGTTACACCCTGAAGAGTTAAGTCATTATGTAAACGCTGAAGCTGAAACGTTGGCAATCGCAGTTGATTTACCCAAAGCTGCATTTCATATCCTAGTTTGGCAGCAAAATGAGATCTTCCTCCATTCACATCTACATCCCAGCCAATTCCCACAAATCCTCTAAACATGAGTCCGCCGAGCGATTGGTTAGGCATGATGATCTTATAAGTTTTGGAAAGAGTATTTTTATAAACATCCGTGCAATGCCATCTTCCCCACAAGGTAGCTATCGAAAAATCACCAAAAAGATCAATGAGATGGCAGTCAAAATGTCTTAGTGTCCATTTGGTATTGACCCCACCTAATGGGCCAATCCCCCAGAAGTTGTTTTTCAAATGCTCTTTTCCAAAATTATCTGTAAGAACACTACTAATGATAAGGTTATTATACAGTACATGGATCGATTGGTTGATCCAGCCCCCTTTTAATCCCACAAACGGTCTTAAAGAGAGGTTTTCGCTTACGCAATAACTTCTGCCCAGTTCCCAATCAAACATGTCGAGAAGAAGCGCCCATTTGCCAACCATGCTTTGAGGGATATCACCGTTTAGAAAAGCTGCAAAAAACTCCGCAGTGAGAAGGGTCAATGGTTGTGGAGGTATTGTGTGCTTTCCATCCGTGCGAAACCAGGTCCAATAGAGATTGGTGTCCCATCCATCATAAGGAAGATCATAACCTGCACCTATTCGAAAACCATAACCCCATTTTAGATCAAATCCGGGAAGCGCCCAAATGCTAGAATCGAATCCAACAGAAACAACATCCGCCCAAACAGTCCCTGGCTCTTCGGATGTAAACCAAGCAAGAAAATCTGCTGTGATCACCCAATTCCCAGGACATGTTTGAGTAGAGAGATTGGGGAGACCGTTGCAGCCCTGCTGATCTGCATGAAGTCTTGGCCACAAGAGAAGAAGGAAGATGACAAAAAGGGCCTTCCTACTAGAAATCAACACTGAACTCAAGAGTTCCCCCTTGTAAAGTCAATAGATTTGACCATCTTCCGCCAGTAAAGGAGTAAAACTGTAGTTGATCTAACCAAAATTGCGTTTCATAGCCCAGCTTGGTTGAAAATCTTAGTCCACAATAGCTCCCTTCCCATCCAAATCCCATAAAAGCTCTCACCATTGTGGCCCCACTATTCAGATGGTTGAAGATCACTTTCACTTGCTGCCCAATATCGTTGTTAAATATATCACCAAATATCCAATGGCCAAACATGACCGCAGTGGAAAAATCTCCAAACAAATTGAAATATTGACTGCAAGAAGAGAGCAAGTTCCATTTGGTATTAAGACCTACTTGAGGGCCTATTCCCCAGAAGTTATTTTTTAGATTTTCTGTAGCAACGCTGTAGAAAGTACTACCGGGAAAACTCGCAAGGTCTGGATTTTGCCACTTCGACCGGATGAGTTGATGGATCCATCCCCCCTTCAAACCTAAAAAAGGTCTTAGGGCTAGCTCTTCGCTTACCCAAAAACTTCGACCAAGGTCCCAATCAAACATATTGAAGCGGATCTTCCAATCAATGCTCGCTTGCTCGTAAGCCGGGCCTGTAATTCCCTTACCATTGAAATTATCGACATAGAATCCGCCTAAAAAAGAAGAGTGAACGGACCCAGGTCCAGCGGTTACCTCATCTTTTCCCCTTGTGTGAAACCGGGTATAATAAGCTCTAGTATCCCATTGATCGTGGTCCATGCCATAACCCGCTCCAACTCGGAAACCTGCATCCCAGTTGAAATTGATCACTCTGAACTCATTAGAAGTGGTATTTTTCTCGACGCTAAAGACCTCTGCCCAACAATCAGGAGTACCGGACTCTCTTGCAGTCCATACGATCAGATCTGCAAAAGGTTCAAAATCTCTTGAGCAAGGATGCAGTCTAGTAGAAACATTCTCCACCCCTTCTAAGCACTCTTGGAAGTTTATAGGCGCTTCATCTGCTTGCAATGCAGCCATCAATAGGAGAAATATTGTTGATAGGTAACCCAATTTCATAAGGCAAGAGGATAGATAAAACTATTTTTTTTGGAAATTTTTTTAGTGCTTTTGCTGGCTATCCCCTAACCAAATCCCATGCTGAACAAAATGGCGAATTTGAAATTCTGCCCATTCCAGATTCAGATCACAAGGTATCTCATGTGCTGTTGTGTAGTGAATGCCAACACAGGGAATGCCAAGATCTTTTAAACAAGCAACTACCGATTGAACTTGGGGAAGTTCATCATCTACAAAGATTATCTTTTCTGGCCTAAAACCCAATTGCTGAAGGAATTGAATCAAAATAGGACCTTTTTTCTGAAAAGAGGAATATAAGACACCTTCTCTATACAAAGGATAAAACTGTTGATTCTTAAGCTTTGGAAATTCCATCAATTGGGTGGAAAAAGAAAAACCGAATTCAAACCCATGCTTTCTTAATTCCTCCACTCTCCAAACTCCAGGCTCACCTCCTCCTCGAACTACAGAAGGAGCAGCAGTGAATGCAATCACTGGAATTTTCTTTTCTTGTAGATTTGGGATTAGGCTCATACATCTATCATCTACAAGCACATGGCTCGCATGCACTCGAATATCTCGAAATAGGTCGAGATCGGCATGAACGGATACAAGCTCTTTAAATTTTTCTCCTGCTTGGAATTGTAAAATAGCATCCACAGGGACAATTAAAGTTCCATCAACATCAAAAAGAATGAGCGACTTATCATTTAATTTAGCTGCCTCTTGTTCGATCACACTGAAGTCATTTGTTACAATGATCTCTTTTGCTTTTGGCCAGCACTCTTCAAAGGAAAAATCAAATTCATCTTGAAAGCCAATGACCTCTTTGGAGTATCTTTCTCTTGTCCCCTCTTTTGCTCTTTTGTCTATTACAGCCATCTCATTGTCTGTAAGAGTGAAATCATCGATAGCGATATTTTCTGAGATATGCTTTTCATTGTCACTCCCAGGCAATGGGATGCACCCATGCTGGACAATCCAGCGCATAGACACTTGAGCTGCACTCTTCCCATATTTCTTACCAATTTTAGCAAGCTCTGGATCTTTACTGATGCGGCCTCTTCCTAAGGGCGCCCAGGCTTGCACTCCAATGGAGTGTTTCTGGCAAAACTGGAGTAATTCAAAATCGCAAAAAAGAGGGTGCATTTCCACTTGCACCCAGGTAATCGGCACACCCACCTCTAATGCTCTTTTTACATGATTGATATTCACATTACTAAGGCCTATATGGCGCACTTTTTTTCTGAGCCTCTGTTCATTCATTTCAGATAGTGTTTCCTCAATAGGCTGATTGCTATTTGGCCAGTGAAGTAGATAGGCATCTAGATAGTCCGTTTTAAGAGCTTTTAAAGTTGCTTCCAGATCTTTTCTTAATGCCTCCGGAGTCTGCTCGTCATGCCATACTTTGGAAATCAGGTAGAATTGGCTTCGATCTTGATTCTTTAGTGCTGCTGCAATCCCATCAAAATTCCTATAGTAGGTTGCCGTGTCAATGATGCGGTATCCGGCACGAATTGCTATCTCTAATGCATCCGTACACGCCTCTCCCCTTAATGGATAGGTTCCATATCCAACTTTCGAAAAGTCGTCTGCCGAAAGATTGCCAATTACACCTGTTAAAGAAACGATAAATTGAAACATTTTTTTCATTGATTAACCTTTAAAGTATTGAATTTCTCTCTTAGAAGAAGAGTGCCTAAAGTAAATAGGCATAACACCTTCACTACTTCTAAAAATAATAAAACTTATAGATGAGACAAAGCTAATCTCTAGAAAGATAGAGATGATGCAAATTAGGCCGTGATTTTTGTGACGCAGTTTCATATTCTTAGCGGAGAAGTATAGCAAAATTTGCAAAGAGAACACCATGTCTAAAAAAGGGTACGATTTTCTAGTTATTGGCGGAGGCATCATTGGGTTAAGTGTTGCAAGGGAATTAAAAAAGAGAAACCCAGAGGCAAACTGCGCTTTAATTGAAAAAGAGACAGATTTCGGATTTCACTCAAGCGGACGAAATAGCGGTGTTCTTCACGCCGGATTCTACTATTCGGCAGATAGTCTTAAGGCCAAGTTTTGTAAGATCGGAAACCAGCTTTTAAAAGAGTACTGCAAAGAGAAAAAAATTCCCGTTCATAGCTGCGGAAAATTGGTCGTAGCAAAAAACGAAAGCCAGCTTGCAGGCCTAGACGAGCTACTAAAGCGTTCTAAAGTAAATGATGTGGAGTTGCATCTCATCTCTCGTAAAGAAGCAGAAGAGATCGAACCAAGGGTAATCACATTTGAAAAAGCGCTTTTTTCTCCAGCAACAGCCTCTGTTAGTCCAAAACAGGTCATTCAATCACTAAAAGATGACGCAAAAAAAGAGGGAATCGACTTATTCAGCTCTACCAAATATCTTGGAAAAATTAAGGGAGGGATCCTTACCTCTTCAGGGCCCATGCAAGCAGATTTTATTATCAATGCTGCAGGCTTATATGCAGATAAAATTGCATCCGATTTTGGCCATTCCAAGAAATATCGCATTCTCCCCTTCAAGGGACTATATCTTTACTCAAATGAACCTGCCGGGGCTATCCGTACCAATATCTACCCGGTACCGGACTTGAACTATCCATTTTTAGGGGTGCACTTTACCCTAACAGATACTGGGCAGATCAAGATAGGCCCAACTGCTATCCCTGCTTTATGGAGAGAGCAATATGATGGAATATCCCGCTTCAAAGGATCTGAATTTGTTGATATTGCAAAACGTCAGATGAAACTTCTCTTTTCTTCCACCTTTGATTTTAAAAAACTAGCCTTCGATGAGGTGCAAAAATACATGGGCAGTAAAATGGTCTCACTTGCAGCTCAGCTTGTAAATGGAGTTAGCCCCTCCCAATACCGCACATGGGGAAAGCCTGGAATTAGAGCACAGCTTCTCAACATAGAAACAAATAAACTGGTTACTGACTTTGTCTTAGAGGGTGATTTGTACTCTCTTCATATCTTAAATGCCGTTTCACCTGGGTTTACCTCGGCCTTCCCATTTGCTCAATTTGTGGTAGATCGGGTGGAGTCGTTAAGACTTACTTCAAAGAAGTATTCATAGCATCCACGAGCTCTTTTACGAATCTTGCTACATGAAACCCATCACAAACGGCATGGTGGGCTTGTATAGCCAATGGAAGCAAAATTTTGCCATTTTCTTCAAAATACTTTCCTATTGTGAAAATAGGGAGAAGATAGTCAGGGCTTTTATAAAAAGTTAAATTCAAGCCTGTGAAGCTAATCCAGGGAAAGCTGGAAATGTAGAAGATGTTTTCAGGCATATTAGGTTTTGCAAGAAAACTTTTACTCTCTCCATACATTTTAATATCTTTTTCATAGGCCTTATAAAACCGTGAAAAAGAAGAATTATATTCAGTCCAAATATTGGTGAAATTCTCAGACTTCTCGGGAAGTGTGGTATAGCATGGCGAAAGATATTCGTAGACGCCAACACGTCTCTTCGCATCTAGAGAAGTACGAAACTCCTTATGTTGATTTACGATCTTAGAGATGAGATAGATCATCACCGGAAATAGTTTGAGCTTTGCCTTCTTTATTTTTTTAAGAAGGGCCGTAGCATCCAAGTTTAGTGTCAAACTATAGTTGCATCCGATCTTATTAAAATAAAGATCAAAATATTCATTTCGATCCCATTTAGAGACATTAATTACTTGGAAACTCACTAACAACCCATGCCGGACATCAGAACAGAAGGAACCAGGTGATCTTTCTGTAGACGGTACTCCTTTTGATTTACCACTTCCACCCAATTGGTATGAAAGTCAGGCTCACTACTACCCTTTGACCACATCAGAATCCTAAAATATTCAGCTCCGGCAGGAACAGAGAGTTGAATATTTCCCGATTTTTTAATCGAATGAATATTGGGGATTTTTTCCCCGTGCTTTAAAGCACTATTACTATCATTCACATCTTTCGCCGAAAAAGCCCATTGAATGGCCATCTTCGTATCATTGGATGGATAGGTCGTTTGATTATCAAGAATGATCTGATCTGCAAATCCACTTGATATTGCGAATAAAAAAATGAGAAACAGCTTTTTCATAGTTATTCTACAATCGTTCCTTCTTGAGGCACACAGACCGCGCCTTGATCGATCTCTGGAGGTTTTAAAGGAAATACCCCTTCTTGGCATAGGGTTTTCATCTTTGTGAATGCGTCTTTTGGAAGATGGACTGTAACGTTTTTAATCGTATTTACAGCCTCAGCAATCTCAAAATCCCCCACCATGCTTAAAAATTGATAGCCATCTTGAGGAGAGAAACCTTGCGTACGAACTAAAAAGTTAATGGCATTTTGAGCAGCTAGTTTCATAGCTTCATACAAGTCCACATTCAAACCTACGATCATCCACTGCTTGGAATCTTCAATGATAGGCCAGCTGAAAGCATCTCCGCCTTTTCTCTTACTCTTATCCAAGACCCCTTCTGCTCGAAGATCTTTTCTCACAATGAATTGTAAAGTGATCGATTCATAGGAAGTCTCTAGCGCAGTTACATCGATCTCCCCGTTGTTTTGTAGAGCATGGGAATCCCCCGTCCAAACAAGAGCGCCTTTTTGAAAGACAGGCACAAATAAAATTGAGCCTGCTTGCAGCTCAGGTTGATCTAGATTTCCTCCAAAAGGACCAGGTGGAACAGAATTGAACTCCCCCTTTGCTGGCTGTCCCATTTTTGCCTTCATTTTGACAGGCCATCCTGTAGGCCAATCTAAAGGAGGGGCCACAGCAATGATCCCGGGAAAAGGCTTTAAATGAAGACATACATCCTTATTGAACTGAGTCGTATTGTTCTCTCGGTTGAGTTTAAAATACATGATCCGAGGTTTGGTAAACTCAGTAAGTATCCCGGCAGTAGTACTTAAAAAGTTATATCCAAAGTCGTTCAGCTTGATGTCTATTACTCTGATCTCTAATACGTCACCAGGCTCTGCCCCTTCAACATAAACTGGTCCGGTCAGGGAGTGCATGCCGCGTCTATTTTGGATACCGTGCTGCTTATAGAATGCTGCCACATCTGCGGGAGTTGTTTTATTGAATTGCATGATCTGAAGGCAGCTATTCCATGTTTCAAGAGAAACGATATCCCCTGATTTGACTTTGACTACCGGTTGTTTATTGAGGTCGAATAGACCAAGCGTCACTGTATTTGAATTAGCAGGAACATGGTAGGTTTCAGCAAAAAGGGAGGATAAAAATACAAAAAAGAAACCGAAAAAATAAATCATTTTCATAAACTACTTTGTAAAGACCGTAATCAAAAGATGCAAGAATTTAAAGCCTACCAGAAGCAAAAAAGCAAGCGAGCAGGCTTAAAATCATAGCAAGCTATTTCTGATTTGATGAGCGGTCAGGCGGCCACCACCAATGACCTCTATCACCGCGATCACGATCATAATCATCTCGATGATGATGATAATCATCATCATGCCATTCTCTATCCGCAACATCTTGTCTTCCGCAAGAAGATAGAGCAAGAAGGGCGAGAATAATAAAAGTATGTTTCATAGGTAAATTCCTTATTGAGATTTTATAATTCGAATAAAAAGAAGGTATTTTTGACCTTTAATTATCAATTAGGAGTTCGAAAGATATTTTACAAGAAATATGAGGACTTCCCAGGAGGACTAGAATGAACCCAATGCCGATGCTTGGTGTCTGATCTCATCTGATAATTATTCTATGTGGTATATCTGAAAAAAAAGTTCCACTTATGAAAATTTTGCTTACAGGCGCATCCGGTTATATTGGAAACCGCCTGCTTCCCCATCTTCTTGAAGCTGGGCACCATGTAACGGTTTTGGTACGCCAAAGTAAAAAGCTAACTATTCCCGATACATTCAAAAACCATGTTACTATTCTAGAAGGAGATCTCCTAGATGATTCAAGTCTGCCCACATTGAAAGACTTAGACGCGGCATATTATCTCGTTCATTCGATGGCAGATGATCCCAAGCACTTCTACGCTCTGGAGGAGAAATCCTGCACTCATTTCTTAAGGCTCGTAGAAAAAACCGGAATAAAGCAGATCATCTATTTAAGCGGTCTGCACCATGGGAGCGATCTTTCTGAACATTTTCGCTCCCGTCTGCATGTAGAAGAACTCTTAAAAAAATCAAAAATCAATACTACGATAGTAAGAGCAAGCATCATTATCGGAGCTGATAGCGCTTCTTTTAAAATTCTCCGAGATCTAGTGGAGAAACTTCCCTTTATGATTGCTCCCCGCTGGCTAAACACCCGGTGCCAGCCAATTGCTATATCTGACGTGATTTATTATCTCATCCATCTTCTGAATCTCCCCCAAGCGTTCAATAGGACATTTGAGATCGGAGGGCCCGATATTGTAACATTCAAAGAGATGCTTCTTATTTATGCGAAGCTAAAGGGTTTGAGGCGCTGGATCCTTACCGTGCCTGTACTGACGCCCCATCTCTCCTCACTCTGGCTTTATCTGGTGACAAAGGTCAATTTTTCTCTTGCCTCTTCATTGGTTGAAAGTTTGAAGGTAGAATCCATCGTCAAGGATCCGGCTATCCAGCTTCTCCTTCCTCACGTTTGCCTAACTTATAAAGAGGCAATCCAACAAGCTACCCAAAATGCAAAAAATTAGATATTCCATGAAAAAAAATACATCAGAATTTGGCATTAAAAAACAGTAGTCTATAGAAAAAAAAGCAGTAACATTCA